>ENA-ORRL01000807-ORRL01000807.1-human-gut-metagenome-genome-assembly--contig:-NODE-807-length-29727-cov-3.504381_pt1 | contig 29727 bp, 37 predicted proteins | sample MGYA00242175_ERZ509134 | MGnify/ENA primary metagenome ERZ509134 (study PRJEB26280, sample SAMEA2338660) | human gut metagenome | biome: human gut; feature: human-associated habitat; material: faeces... | reverse complement strand
CGGCTATTTCCGCACATCCCTCGAACGGGGCGAATGGAATGTACTTCAAGTACTACCCATCCGCTCCGTTTTTCACGATGCGCGAAACTCACTCGCTTAAAATCAAAAATTGCAGGGATAATCCGAAAAATCCGTTCTCGGAGGGTTTTATGGCTGATGGCTTGGAGTGCTACCGGTTCAGCCACTGCCTGAAATCGGGCACGCGGTCGGTGCTGACGAACGCCTCCTCTCCTTCGGCGAGGGGCGGGTGGAGCACCACCTTGATTCGGCTGCCCGAGTAGCGTATCATCTCCCGGATGGCGTCGAAGGCGACGATGAAACGGCGGTTGATCCGAAAAAAGAGGTTCGGCGGCAGTTTTTCGCCCACTTCGGTCAGCGTGCGGTCGACGATGTAGTCTTTTCCGTCGTGGGTCACGAGGTGGAGGTACTTGCCGTCGGCCATGAAATAGGCGATCTCGGCCGTGGTGACCGATTTCATCCGGGCGCCCATGTGTACCAGGAACCGTTCCTGGTAAACCGGTGGCGTCTGCGTCGGGGTACCGGGGATAAAACGAAATGTATAGATTGAAATGAGAGGGAATAGTGATTGCATAGATCAAAAGATCAGACGGTTAGCAGCACGACACCCCCGGGCGAGGCCCGAAACGAAATGCGACTTTGTTGTTACTTTCGTGTTACTTCCTGCGTGATTTGAATGCATCGTTCAGCGTGTAATGTTACATTGCCGCCAAAAGCAGTCTGAAATGGCTCTATTTTGGCGGTTTTTTATGCCTAAATCCCCCGTACACAGGGATAAGAGCCCATTTCTCGCCTTTTAGTGCCTCTTCTTGCCCGTGCGTTCAAAACGGCGTTCAAAAGCCTTTTGCCTTTCATTTGAACACTCCGTTCTTCACCCCTCGATCGTTAGTCTGGTTTTGATTTAGGGGGACGTTTAGGGGGACGTTTAGGGGGACATCTTTTTTGGGGTAAAAAAACGAAATATATACGTTAGGGGGACATTTAGGGGGACAAATTTGTGTAAAAATTCGCTTTGTATCGCGGCGTTATGTGCAGAATGTCGGTATAATTTGCATAAAATAAGCGGGATAACACCCCCCTTAATGACGAATATAACAAGACGACAAAAACGCACATATTGCTGAATATATGTGCTTTGCGCGGAAGTTCGGGTGAAATTACCCGACGAAAGTGCGCGAGCTACCCCATTGTATTGAATCGGATGCTCGCTTTTACGAGTGCAAGAGCTTGGATGGAATCGACGGGAATATCCTTCGGAGAATGGTGCGGATTGTGGCTGACGAGCCGAACAAACCGATCGTCGTCTGCTTTCTGGATGTACTTGATCGTGATATAGCTCTCGCCGTCAATATTGAACGACAACAGATACATCTCACCCCATAGGATGCCACTGGAACCATTGGGGATCTCTTTATATAATACGATGTCTCCGCTCTTCAATAACGGGTACATCGAGTCGCCCCGGACGTAGACCGCTCCGTCGCACGGAGGCAGATCGGGAATCTGAATATGGCTGATTGGGGGCATGCGGCCTTGTTCGGCAAATAGAGTTACCAGACCAGCCGTTGCGTCAAGCTCGTATAGAGGTACGCTTTGTACGTCGACCCTCCGATCCGTTCGAAGCGTAAACTGCGACTGGATGGTTGCCGCGGTCATCTGGGTGTCTTCATCCCGGATCATACTCCCTTTGCCGGATAGCAGCCATTCGGCTGATATATTCGCATTTGCGCATACTTTTTCGAGAACATCATACGATGGTTTGCCCTGTCGAGTCCCCACGACATTCTCTATGACGGTCGGAGATATGCCTACCTGTTGTGCAAAAGCACGCTTATTACCTGCGTACAAGCGATTTATGATTTCTACAAATCGACCGTTAATGCCAGTATTCTTTTCCATGTTCGCAAAAGCGTAAAAATGTTCGCAAAATATTTTGATTATTCGCATTTGCGAATTATATTTGCATTGTCTTAACAGGTTAAGACGTGGTAAAGATAGTGAAAATTACAAGAATAACGAAAATGGGAACTGATATTAAGAAATGGCACACGCAAAGTAGCAAGAATCGGGTTTGTTTCTATCTGATCATTCGCGGAATCCCCTTCAACTATACCCCTGAACAGGGAATCGTTTTCGAGGCCACGAAAGCCTTTGTAGACCAGATGGCGAATACCTTGGTAACAGCCTACGGATGTTCCCTCAAACCGATCATTAACGAACTCAAATAAAGCAATGACAAAGCAGGAATTTGAAGCCCGGACGGGCTTGAAAGTGAACTCCGAGGATTATGCCCGGATCGAAGAGATGTATATGGCTGCCGGCAATATGGATAAGGACTTGTTCTGCGCCGAATACAAGAAGGTGGGGGCCAGCGTTCTGGTTGCCGAACTTTTCCGGCAGGTGCTTGTTCTGAAGGGGCAACTCGAAGAGCGTAACAACGAGCTGGACGATGCGATTCAGCGGCGAGCCGATGTCGCGGAGTTCCTTGTCGGGAAGTCTGCAGTGCACAAGGATGACGACGGCGAGGACTTCTATCGGGTCGCGCTCCGAATTGCCGGCCGGAATAGTTGCGTGCGCACTAAACTCGAATATGAATACCCCTTGAATGGAGAGGATATCGCCTTCCTCAAATCCCTGTTGTAACCCAAGTTTCACATCAAACATCATCAGCAATGAAATACATCAAAATTCAGCCGGCAACGAGATCGCGCATCTGTCGCATGTTGGGAATCAGCCGAGTAACATTGTGGTCCGCTTTGACCTATCAGACGCAGAGTGCGCTGGCTGAACGGATAAGGCGGATTGCCATGCACGAAGGCGGCCGCGTGGTGTGTGAGGTCGATGTGACCAATGGTTTTGTCCCCAATTGTGAGACCACCTTCTCTCACAGCGACTCGGCGGACGGGCACGTTCGCCAGATCACACAGACGTTCGCCAACGGCGTGGAGGTCGTCCTGATGGGCGAAGAGGCCACGGCCGAGATAACCCGGAACGGCGAGCCGGTGAGGTCCTATGCGAACGTCACGCTCGGCGACTGGATGCAGATTGCCTACGAGGCGCAGAGCCTTTCGGATTCGCTCAACCCTCAACTTCGATAAGAGTATGAATAACACACGGCGAAAGGTTCTCGACGAGCTCGTTGAACACCTCGAAGAGATCAAGGCTCGATTGGAAGAGGTCCGTCAGGACGAAGAGGAGAGCTACGATAATCTCCCGGAGTCATTCCAAGAGGGATCTCGAGGAGAACGAATGCAGGAGGTGATCTCGCAGATGGAGGATGCATTCGGGGCGATTGAGGAGGCGATCGACGCGCTGACAGAAGCCCGGGAGTAATGGCTGGCCCCAATAGCTCAAATGGTAGAGCAGCGATGCGCATGGTCAAGACAGCAGGTTGCCGGTTCGAGTCCGGTTTGGGGCGCAAATGAAGCAAACAACATGGAGTGGTTCGGAAACATAATAGCTGTAACGAAGCATGATCTGACAAGGTCGGATGATGGCGAAGGCGTGATGAGCGCTGATTGTTACAAGAAGCTCGTGGCCCGGGGACAACTCACGATGCTCCGGCCGGGCAAAGGGCTCGGATCGTATGCGTTGATTGAGTACGCTTCGATACCGAGCCGGTTCCGGAGCCGGTTTGAAGTCAAATACGGAGATCCAGAGACGATGATGAAGCATGATGAGATTACGCTGGCGGCCGATCCCGAGGCGCAACGGTTCTTCCACGATCACCTGCTGCCCAACGGAGAGCATCTGCCCGAGACGAAACAGAACGAGTACACGTTGAACGCCCGGGTACTGAATGCCCTGCGTGAGATGTTCAACACCCAACGAGCGATGCGTCGCGCGTGTAACAACAACACCCCGGTGATCTGGACGAATATCTTTGCCGCCGCCGAGCAGCTCCGCGCAGCCTACGGGCACACGCTGCCCAAGAGCGAGGCTCGTCTGCGCGACAAGATGCGGCAATACGCCAAGGAGGGCTACGCCTGCCTCGTGTCGGGGAAGTTCTGCAACAGCAATACGCTCAAGATTACGAAGGCGGCCGGGCGTCAGATCATCGCGTTACGCCGATGCCGCGTGCCGGTATACACGACGCAGCAGCTCTTCGACGAGTTCAACCGGATCGCCGCCCAGCGGGGCTGGAAGCCTCTCGAATCGAAAGCATCGCTCGTCCAGTACCTCGAACGGCCGGAGGTCAAACCCCAATGGTATGATGCGGTCTACGGTGAACTGGCGGCCAAGCAGCTCTTCTCGCGTCGCAATAAGACTGCGATGCCAACCCTGCGCGATTCGCTGTGGTACGGTGATGGTACCAAACTCAACCTATACTACAAGGCGGTCGAGAACGGCCGATGGGTAGTGCGCACGGCATCGGTCTATGAGGTGATCGACGCTTACAGCGAAACATTGCTCGGCTACGCTGTGAGCGACACGGAGAACTTCGACGTGCAGTTCCGCGCCTTCCGGATGGCGATCGAGACCTCCGGTCACAAGCCTTACGAGATTGTCACCGACAACCAAGGCGGCCAACGCAGCAAGATTGCGCAGCGCTTTTTCGCCAACATCTGCCGGGTAAATCGCCCGACAGCTCCCTACAACGCCCCGTCGAAGAGTATCGAATCCGTTTTCGGCCGCTTCCAGCGGCAGGTGCTGCATCAGGACTGGCGGTTCACGGGAGGCAACATCTCCTCGAAGGAGTCGTGGAAGATCAACCGCGAGTTCCTCGAAGCAAACAAGGAGCAACTCTACACCTACGAGGAGATGCTTGACGCCTATGCCGCCGCCCGAGGTCAGTGGAACTCCATGCCGCACTATGAGACCGGAGTCGCTCATGAGGAGATGTACCGCACATCGGTCAATCCGGAGACGGATCCCGTGACAGAGCTGGATATGATCGACCTGTTCTGGCTGACGACCGAGCGCCCGAGCCTCTTCTCGGCTGATGGCATCACCATCCAGTACCGCAACCGAAAATATACCTACGAGGTGCTCGACGCCTCCGGTCGGCCCGACATGGAGTGGCGGCGGGAGAACACCGGCCGGTCGTTCTTCGTGCGTTTCGATCCCGATCGCATGGATCGGGCACTGCTCTACGAGGAGACCCCGATGGGACTGCGCTTCGAGACCGTGGCCTATCCGTATCTCACGGTGCGCCGCAACATTCAGGAACAGCGGCCGGGTGACATGGAGCTGCTCCGTTGGAACGACGCTCAGATCAAGGAGCAGCGCGTTCGTCGCCAGATCGAGAACCACGCGCTCGAACTCGAACATGGAGTCGCCCCGGAACAGCACGGGCTCCGCACCCCGGCCATCAAGGGGATCAGCGAGCGGGAGTTCGAGCGACTGGCCGATACGGTCATGGTAGTGCCGACGACGCCGGCCTCCGAGCCGATTGCGGTTGGCGAATATACCAAAGCTGTAAGCAATACGGACTACGATCCGACCTCCATTTTCAACAGAATGTAACTTTCAATCACAGCCAATATGAAACAGTTATCACTTGAAGAGAAGAAGAGCATTCAGGCTCAACTGCAGGCGTATGTCGCCAAGTATCCCAGCCAGGCGAAGGCCGTCAACTCACTGACGGGGGTCAGTGTTGGAACTATCAGCGTAATTCTGAACGGTAAGTTCGACGGTGTCAGCGACGAGATGTTCGCACGCATCCGCGCCCAGGTGGCGCCGGTCGGTGCCAGTGACTGGAACTTGTGCGAGACGACGGCGTTCCGGGAGCTGAGCGCCATCTTCGAGGACGCGCAGCAGAACAAGAATGTCGCATGGATCGTCGGCAGTGCCGGAATCGGAAAGTCTACGGCTGCCCGGGCCTATGCCGCCAGCCACGAAAACGTCTTCCATATCTGCTGCTCGGAGGATATGCAGCGCGGAGATTTCATCCGGGAGCTGGCCCAGAAAATCGGCATCAAGAGCAACAAGGAGAGCCTGCGGGAGCGCTTGCAGATCGTTACCGACCAGTTGAAGACGCTCGACAATCCGCTGCTGATCTTCGACGAGGGGGACAAGCTCATGGACTGCGTCTTCTACTACTTCATCTCGATCTACAACGTCCTCGAAGGCCATTGCGGCATCGTGTTCCTGTCGACGGAGTTCATCAAGCGACGCATGGAGAACGGCCTCGCCTACAACAAGAAGGGGTATGACGAGATCTTCTCGCGTGTTTGCCGCCGCTTCATCGACCTCACGCCGGTGACGGCTCACGAGGTGGATGCTCTCTGCCGGGCCAACGGGCTCGACGACGATCGAAAGATCGCCGAGGTGGTCAAGGACGCATCGACCTGCCGGTTCGACCTGCGGCGTGTCCGCAAGGCTGTTCACAAGACCCGTCGCATCGCCGAAATCAGAGGTTAAACACCATTCAAACGCTGTTCAAATGGGCCGCACACTATCCGCGAAACAAGTCCTGACGATCAAGTACCGCACGATCGCGCCCGGAGGTATCTGGGCCGATTGTGTCGGCACGATCGGCCGATCCGGCGTGATCTTCTTCTGGGGCAACAGCGGTAACGGAAAGACCTCGGCCGTGATCTCGTTCTGCCGTGAGTTGTGCCGGCTGGGTCTGCGCGGTATCTATCTGTCGAAAGAGGAGGGTGTCGATCTGACCATGCAGGAGACGCTTCGCCGATTCAATATGGCCGAGTGTGGCAGCCGGTTCCAAATCGACGGCCGCATGACCATCGAGGAACTCGACGAACGGCTTTCGAAGCCTCGTTCGGCCGACTTTGCGGTCGTTGACTCGTTCCAGTACATGCAGATGAGTTACAAAGAGTATATCGCCTTCAAGGAGCGGCATCGCAACAAACTGTTGATCTTTGTCAGTCACGCCGACGGGAAGCGCCCGGACGGGCGATCGGCCACCAAGGTGATGTACGATGCCGCGTTGAAGATCTGGGTTGAGGGATATAAGGCATTCAGCAAAGGCCGCTTCATCGGACCGACGGGCGAATGCACGATCTACGAGGAGGGCGCCCGTCGCTATTGGGGGGGGGTAAACCAGTAAAACAAAATGATATTATGGACCTGAATTCACAAAACAAGGTAATGCGGGCCGGTTTCATGATCATTCGCAAGGATGATCAGCCGCAGCCGCGAATCAAGTACAAACAGTTCGGATTCCCCGATTGGCGGACGTTCGAGAAGTTCTCGACCAAGGCCGAGCGGGACCGGCGATTCAAAGAGCTGACGAAAGACAGTACCATCATTGAGGATTAAGACATGAAGACAATGAAGATTTACATCAGTGGCAAGATCTCCGGGCTGCCCATCAGCGAGGTGGTCGCCAAGTTCCGGGAGGCCGAGCGGAAGATCCGCAAGTTCGGTCAGGACCCGATCAATCCTCTGAACAACGGCCTTCCTATTGAGACGGAGTGGGCTGACCAGATGGGTAAGGACATCGCGCTGCTGCTGCGAGCCGATGCAATCTACATGCTGCCGGACTGGCAGCACAGCGATGGTGCAACCATCGAGTATCTGATCGCCCGGCAGAGGCGAATGCGAATTTTTCTGGCCGAAACCTTCGACGCACATATTGCGATCGAGATGAACAAGATTCTGACCCATGAAACGAAAGCGTAACTATTCGCGGCTGTATGCCATTGCCAAGGCAAAAGGCATTGACCTCGACGAACACAAAGAGGTGCTGGTGTCGCAGTTTACCGGAGGCCGGACGACCTCCCTCCGGGATATGACCCCAACCGAATACGAAGAGATGTGCGAATGCCTCCAGACGGGCAAGCAGGTCGGAGAGAGCACGGCGGAGCACAAGGAACGACTGCGCAGGGCGCGATCGGCGGTGTTGAACCGCCTGCAAGGCCTCGGGGTGGATACGGCCGACCGGACATTCGCAGCCGTAAACCGGTTCTGCATGAACTCCCGCATCATTGGCAAGCCTTTCGGGCTACTCTCCGTTGAGGAGCTGCAGGCGCTGATCCCGAAGCTGGAGGCGATCTTGCGGAAACCTCGGACCGTAAAGCCCCAGCGCATCATCCACATTCCGTTGTTCATTCGACCTGATCAATTGCCGAGCTGATGGAAAAGCCTACGATTACGATCGATCCGGAAGGGCCGGGCGGAAACGTCTTCGCGGTGATGGCCGAGGCAAGATCCGCGATCATTGCGGCGGCCCGGAAAGCCTGTTTCATGAAGGCCAGAGAGGACAGAGAACAGGACATCGCGGCTGCAGAGGCAGAAGCGGGGACAATGATGCGGGAGGTAATGTTGGCCCATTCATACGATGAGGCACTCTCCGTCATTCGGAGATATGTAACCATTCAAGAGAAAGGAGGCGGCCTATGAGGTAGTTTCAGTTCGGGCAGCGACAGGCATAAGACAACTATGGGAAAAGTTGGCTGTTTGAAAAGCAAAATCAAATCAGAGGTTCGAGTCCTCGGCTGCCCGCAACCCCCTTTTTAGCGATGAACCGAGTACAAGTAGGGCGACGATGGCGCAGGGTTTTATCCGCCGAAACAGGTCGGCGGCGGCAAAGCGGGACAGGACGCTTGACTCCATCGGACAGATGACGCGAAAGGCTCTGACAGCCGGGAAAGACCGGCAAACGGGTCGGCAGGGCCTTCGGTTCCACTGAAGGCATAGCACGATGGCCAAAGCAATGCGGCTGTTATCCCGGTTCGAGTCCGGGCGATCCGCAAACCTTTCAAGGATAACAGATATGAAGTGGATAAAAGAACCGGTCCCGTTTACCGGGTATTACGATCAGATGCTCGCTCTCGACAAAAGGGAGGCAGCATTGCTGGCGAAGATCCTTCAAAAGCCGTTGAAGGAGCTCCGAAAACGTCTTGAACGACTGGATGACATTCATGAGTCCGGAGAAGCCACCGAGCGGCAGGAGAACCGCCGCTGTGAAACAGAGGAGAAAGTGTCGCTACTTGAGTATTTCATTGCAATCTCACCTAAAAAATAACCTATGAAACGGATATTATTGGGCATCGCCGCGCTGCTTGTGACGGGATGCTGCTCATGTCGAAAGACGATTGTATTTGTGGAAGTCCCCTATACGAGCTGCAGCTATTTGTCGATTGGCCGGGAAGTGCGCCCATCAGCGCCGCGGTTCATCCCCCGCAATCGTAGGGATTCGCTTCTGATGGAGGTGATGGAGGCAAGTATGAAAGCCAAAAGAGAGACTGATGAGGCGACAAGGCATCTCAACCCGTTGTATCGATAACCACGAAACGATCATGGCAATGAACGACAAAGAACGGGCAACTCCGGCCCTTTTTATCAACGGCCGACCAGTCGGAGATGTGCAAACGATGGATTTTACTGGTGATGACAGCGAGGCTACGGCATTTTCGCCTCTCCTTACGATGGCGGACGAATTTGCAGTGATGGGGCAGTCGGTCTTTAAGTTTTCTGGAGCGATAGTGAATGTGCAGCCAGTCTTCGTGCGAATACTGAAGTGGCTCCACCCATTGGGCCATCGACGGATACGTCGGCGCCGAACGATGCCGATAAAACGCGGCGCAAGTAATCGCCGCAAACAGCGGCTGACAAGGCTCCAGCGACGTAGAAAACGGCAAACAAACATATGAAATTATGGCACAATTAAATGATTTTAATACAGGCTGGTGGAACTGCCTGTTTTCATTCGCCGCAGAACTGTTGCGCTGCGACCGATATGATGCGATTCGAATTGTTAAAACAGTATTAGTGGAGGCTGGAGTTACTGACGATGAATTGGTTGGCATCCTTGCTATGTCGGACAGAATGGGAATGCCGGAACCAGTTTATGACTGCTTAGACAAAATATATTTAGACAAGCCTTAACCCATCAGACTATGGGTGTCACGAAAACAACAGCAGAGGAATACGCCTATTTGAAGGTGCAGATTAAGGCCATAACACTTGCATCGTTATTGCCTTCCACAGATGAGCAGATGGCGGCCTATGAGGCCACCGTGAAGCTCCGGGAGCTGCCCGAAAAGTTCCGCACGCCGGAGTTCGTCTTCAAGGCTGTGCGAGAAAAGAAAAACCAACAATCAACTATGGATATCACGAAAATGACAGCAGCAGAACGCGCCGAGTTGAAGGCGCAGCTTGAGGCCGAAGAGCGTGCCGAGAAACAGAAACGCGAAGACGATGTCGCCGCATACAAGTCCGCCGTGGACGAGTTCTGCCGGTTGAAGTTCTCCCGACTCAAGGCCATGAGTGAAGAGATGCGACGTCTCAAGGACGAGGTGTTCGCCGAGGCCGATACGTTGATCAAGCTCAAGGAGGAGCTGTTCAAGACGAAATCCGACCGCCACAGCGACCAGTTCACCACCTCGGACGGTCGCATCACGCTGGCGCTGGGCAACCGCACGAACGACGGGTGGGACGATACGGTCGAGGTCGGTGTTGCCAAGGTTAAGGAGTTCGTCAAATCGCTGGCCAAGGATGCCGACTCGGCAGCGCTGGCTGAAATGGTTATGAACTTGCTGACCAAGGATCGCAAGGGTAATTTGAAAGCGAGCCGGGTGCTGCAGCTTCGGGAGATCGCTCGAAAGTCCGGGTACTCCGCATTTATTGAGGCAACCGACATTATCCAGAGTGCGTACCGCCCCGAGGAAACCTGCCAGTTCATCTCGGCATCCTACAAGGATGACAAAGGCGTCAAGCACACGCTGCCGCTCTCGATGGCAGCCATGGACTGACCCCTCCCCAGAGACAAGAAACCCCGCATCTTCCGGTGCGGGGTTTTGTTTTATCGAATCCGATGCAGAGACAGGTCTCGATCGAATAGCTGAATGTAGAGCACGTCGTCTTCGATATGGCCGGTTGCAGTGTTCGCCCCTGTGTTGATCGATACCTCCTTCCCGTCGATCGAGTATCTGTACTCTTGTTTCACCGCGCCGAATCCCTCGTATTTCCACTCGACCGTGCATTTGTGATCGGCCGCGAAATAGATCGTATCGGTTCGACCTTCATCGACCTGGCTCCATACAGTGCCGACCAGTTCGTCGGATGTCGGAGCCTCATCTTCCGAGCAGGATGTTGTCAGCAGATAACAGGATAGGAATAGGAGAAAGGCCAAGTATTTCATGAGGTGTTATTTTTTTCTGCAAATATAGGGAAAAGTGTTATTTTTGTGGTGATAAAATATCTGAAGCATGGGAAAATTCTACCTCATACTGAAGCTCGACGAAGCCAAACAAGCGTGGTATCTTGCGACGCCGTTTATGTTCGAAACATACGACGAGGCGAGAGTATTTTTGCCGAATCCTTACGAGGAATATAGTGACGACGGGTCGTATCAAATTGTGGAGGTTGAACAATACCGAGTGATGTCAAGATTTAGGCTCAAATCGGAAAAAAAATAACAACCAGATGAGTTGATGGGGAGGGACGTTCAGTTCCTCCCCGTTTTTTGCTTAATCCGTTAAGCGTTTGAAGGAGGCGACGATTTTCTCTTTATTTTTGTTGAATCCAAATCAAACCATGAAAAGAGGAAGGAACAAAATGCTTGTTGCCAGCCGCAACGAGGCGCTCTGTCGCAGGTGGTACTACTGGACAGAACAGCAGCGTCTGCGGTTCGATGATGCATTGAAGATTCTGTCCGAGCAGGAGTTCTTCCTCTCCGAACAACGGATTCTTGCCATCATCCGCCAGTACAGCCGCGAGAACCCCGACAGTGGCATCAAACCGAAGCCGAAAGTCAAAGTCCCGCGGCTGACTGCAGCGCAACTGCGTCTCTTTACTGGCGAGAATTAGCGGCCACCCATTTCGAGCCATACGAGAAAGAGGTCTCATATACCTTCAGGCCGCCTCCGAGCGAATACTCTCTCGATCTGACCCGGGAGATCGCAGATGAAGCCGACTCGATTTTGAGCCCTTGAATGGCGTTAAACACCTTTTCATTCAAGGCGTCCCGCTCAAGGATCCTGTCTTCCGTCGTGGATCCGATGTGCGTGTCGTCGTAGCAATCGATTGCCAGCTTGATGGTGAATGACACATCCCCGCGCTGCAGAACAGGTCGGCCCGCATTCAATGTCTGCCACTCTGTGGCGTCGGCGTTGATGAGGACAGCCGGGAAGACGACCGGATACTGGTCTTCCTCGATTTCGAGTTGGCCGCAGTCTTCATCGATGGTTGCGATTTCGGGAACTTCCTCCCGGATGCGCTTCATGAGCGCGAGTTTCATGTTTTCCATTGCAAATTGAGTTTATAAGTTGAGTATACGTTTGGCCCGCTTCTCCATTTCGGCCTGTATAGAATTGACGAGCTCCTCGCTTCGGCCGAGGAATTGTCGTTGAGGAATAGAGATCTTCAGCTTCTTTTTCTTCGTCAGAGCAAGCGCACGCCACTTCGCAGCTTCCGGAGAAACCTCGATAGGCCCCTTTTTGGCTGTTTTCCGGCCTTTTCTGTTCCTTCTCGACTGTCCGCTCGACTTGTAGAACATCGCCCAGGCAAAGCGCCTCATTTGGGGCGTTACTTTGGGTTCGACGACTCCGCCCCAGTTATGGATAGGGGCATAGGGGACTTCGTTCGCCACACGCACCCGATAGTCGGATGGCGTGTACTTGATCGAGCTGAACAGGTGGTTCCGGCTGGAGAGGAGTGTGCCGTAGTTGCTGGCGGCGTCGGATCTGCCGGATGACAATCGCTTTGCCTTCGGCCACGGGTGCAACCCGTTGTTGACAAACCCGCCTTTCCGGAAGTTGTCCTGAAAGTGGTCCTTGGCCATCCGTCCGGCGACGACAGGCATTTCCCGACGCATCATGTCGTCCAGCTCTTTCCGCTTCCGCTGGATCAGTTTTGCAAAATCTTGTATGTCCATAGCCAATAACCGAAAATATTTTGTAATTTTGTATCGAATATCAATCTATCAGACGAATGAACGTCCCTGAACAGATCAGAACAGCAGCCCGTGGGCTTATTGAGCAATACGGCGAGTCCTTCGATTACCTCGGTAGCGTCGAAGGTCAGGAGGCCTATTTGTTCAAGTTCCCGAAGGATTCCTGTACGGGCTTCCCGTTCTTGTTCCTGTACGATGGGAGCAAAGCCACCGAAGTAACCGGTCCCTCCGTCTTTGACTTCATCAGCCTATACGTCAAAGATCTCGATGAACTTGAGGTTGAATAGCTTGTTGTCTACCCTCATTATTCCTCGGCAGTTATGGGAGGTTGAGGCTCCTCTTTCACACAGATATTTGACATCCTTCCACTCCATGCCGGATCCTTCCGAGTTGTCGGACTGCGGTTCGATATACCGCAATTCGCCGTCGGCGAAGCGCTGAAGAATGGTTGCGTGTCCCGAACCGCCTTTCCAGCCAATGCACAACTCATAGACCCCTTCCTCTTTGCATACCTCGTTGAAATACTCCATGTATCGCTTGGGGGTCATCTTCTGATAACCCTTCGCGTCGAGCCAGCCGTTTATGCTGACATGTTGTGCCGGAGTGCCGTCAGCATTCATCCAGACTTCGAAGGCGTTGCCTCGGCTTAAATATTCGAGCTTCGATCCCGGCGTGTTCCCCTTTGCCGTTACATCGAATCCGCGTAGCCGCAGCGCGTAGGCCGGGGCGCATGTTTGGCAGTTTATGCTGAACGGCATGTCCCTTGCCCGGTCGTAGTTCTTGTTCTTGCTGTACCGATTTCCCCGTCCATCCCGGTAGATTCCGGTCGGATCCAACACGAGCTCGTTAACGTGCTGCGGATTGGCGTTCTGCTTGTCCGCTTCCTCTACGCTCATCGGCTTCGCCTTTGCAATGTTGAGGGCTTTCTCGATTTCGAGATTGTTCCGGGCTATGGCCATCTTCTCCTCATAGGAAAGGTTGTCCGACATCTCGGCGATCATCTCGTCGATACGTGCCATCAGCTTGTCTACGGCCTTCTTCGCTCCCTTGCGAGCTTCGCTTTGATAGGGGTGCTGATCCGAGAACAGCTTGGCGTCCTTGCCCGGGTTGTTTTCGAGGCCCTTCTGCGGTTTGTCAAGCGGCGACGATTCCGGTACCGGAGTCTCGGGCTCGTCTGTCGAGGAGAGGCTGCACTTGCAGTTCCAACGATCTCCGGGCCGATGCTCACTCCAGAAAGCATCGTCGATGGGACGGATCGTTCCCCAGAACCGTTTATGGTCCAACCCCGGATGGATCGAGGTCGACTCCACCCAGCGCAGATTCGGCAGGATGTCCTTCTCCCGTTCGAACTGCCGCCAGTCGGCAGCTTGATGAGCTCGAATGACGGCTGTGTTGTATTCGGTGCGCAGCCAGGTGCCGACCTGATGAGACGCGATCGGCATGACCTCGTTTTTCCACTGTTCGAACGGTTTTAGATTGCCCTTCGAATCCAGTAAAAGCCGGGCCATGTCGTTCTGCATACGATGCACCTTGAAGGCCGAGAATACGGCATTGTTCCGGAGGATCTCGTTCCGGAAGTCCTCGTCGGGGTCTACGACCCGAGATTGTCCGAAGCCTTCTTTGGCCGCGTTGTTGATCTGCGTCCATATCTCGTTGAACAGGCATACCTCAATCTCCGAGATCGGTTGAAACTCCCTGCTGTAGATATTCAGCAAGGCGCGGCGCAGCACGTCGTCGGAGAACTCGAACCCGGCCGAAACGTCGCTGTTCTCAATACCGTACAGGCTGTCAACTACCAGTCTAAATCCGCCCCCGAATCTTCGGGGGCGCGGCCGAAAAAACTGCGCAGCGCATCTCGAATGGATCGGGACTTCTTTTTATCGTCATCCGGATCCTCGTCTTCTCGGCCATTCCCTTTTTTTTGCGAAGGGTCCTGATTGGGAGTCGTTGAGGATATGATCTGACGAGCGGCCCGTTGCTCGGCCTTGAGTTCGTCGTAGTTGTCCGGTTTGGGGATGCCGAATTCGTCGTAGAGAAAATCGTCGCTGATCGGCAAACCGGCCTCCTGCTTCAGCTTGCAGATGATGTCGGCCTGCTGCTTCATGTCCTTCTTTTTGGGAGGAACGAATGCGAACTTTCCGCCGCTTGTGTCAATCCCCATCGAGGCAAACACATCCGTTACCTCATAATTCAGGGTGTTGAGGATTCGGCGTTTGATGAAGAATGCGATGTCGACCTCTCCCTCCTGCTGCACGGTTCCGAGGGCTTGTGTTCCCTTGTCTCCGGCCTCGGTGGTAAGCGTATTGCCGTTGACGGCCTTGCTGATCTCGTTGTTACAGAACGTCGAGAACTTCTCATAGAGATCCCCACTCGATGATACGCTGGATGGCTGGATGAGGTTGATCTTGGTCCCTTCCGGATGGATGATGACGCCGGCTCCGCCCATATTGGCGATATCTTCGACGAGTTTCTCCCGGGCTGCGTTGTCCCAGGCATCATAGGTGCCCTCCCGAATAGGTCGGCCGAAGATCTCGCCCAGTTCAGCCCAGTCCGCTACGTTGTTGCGTTTCAGGATAACCCAGAAAGCCGGTACGGCCAAACTTCCGATCTGACGCGGATTGCCGACGTAGAGAAGGTCGGAGAACTCATCCCAGCTTGTGCCGATGAGATCCGTCTGGTTGCGTAGAATCGTGCGGTTAATCGGGTCGACATGTTTTCGCGGGATCAGCTCGTAGTCGATCCACCCGTTCTTGTCTCGGAAGAACTGGAAGAGCGAGCCTCCGACACCCTCCCATTCGTCGTCGATCAGATCCTCGATGAACCGGCCGAACCACGGAGAGTCGATGTAGTCCTGCATCCGCTCGTCCGGCTCGCCGTTGCGGACGAACTGAATCGGGGCCGATAGAATGGCGGCCTTTTGTTTGCGACGAACGGCGAACAGATGAGTGTCGATCATGACGTCTTTGTAAAGGTCGATCAGTTTCACCCGCCGGGGGAAGTCGATAAGCTCGGCCTTCCGGATTGCTTCCATGTATGCCGATACGTCGAGCCCTCCGCGGCGGGTGGGCTGCAGGACGATCGTCTGCGTCGGCGTTTGCCCAATATTGCCGCCGGCGGTTATCCGTTTGCTCTTTTTGCTGCGCACCATGTTAGAAATAGTTGTTTCGTTTCGGATTGCTGCGAATCTGGAATTGGGAGGCGGCCGAGCGATCCTCTTCCTGCTCGATCTCCGGCAATCCGTCTACGGAGATATCTCCCTCGCGTACACCTTTGAGCCACTCGATGGCCCGTTCGTATCGGTCCACCCGGATCTGTGACATATTCCGAGGATTGTGGATCGAGTGGATGTGGTAGATGGCAATGTCAATCGCCATCATCAGCACGAGCTGATTCCGGTCCTCTCCCTCCGCAGAAAACACCTTGTTGCAGTCGTAGCGAGCCGACAGGTAGCCGCGCATCTCGATGATGGCCCGGTCTTCGCAGATCTCGATGATTTGCTTGTCGGACCGGATCAGGGAGTCGAGGATCTCCTGATGAATGGAGGCGTCGTAGTCCTCCGGGTTGATGAATGCTGCCATTATTGTCTGTATTTATTCCGGCGAGAAACAACCGTGCGCGGGATGGCCGTCATCGGTTGCATTTCGCCTATTTTGTCGTCGATAAATCGGTTGCCGCCCTCGACGCAGTCCACGCCGTCGGCGTGAAATTTTAGGGCCATGGTGAAGAACTTGAACTCCTCGTCGAGCGCCTTCATGTGCGGATCCTCCCGTTCGGCCTCGTTGAGAACCAGCAGCCCCTCCCGATGCAAGGGTTCGAGATTTGCCTCGATGCGAACCGCTTTGTCGGTCTTTTTCTTTTCGTCGGGGATGACCGAGAGGCTGATGCCGATCTCCCGACTCTTGCGGGCGAAAGCGGGCCGAAACACCTGCTGAAAAAACGGGTCCTGCAGGGAGTTGTTCTCCTGCACCAGAAAGATCGGAACCTTTGTCCGCGCTCGGGCATACAGGTAGAGGGTGAAGAAGTGCGAGACAAACTCCTCGGTGGTCATTTTGCCGAGGAACCCCTTGATGACATAGAGAGCGCGGCCGACTTTTCCGAGGAGCCATACGGCCTTCAATGACCCCTTCTTGTTCTTGGCCGAACCCTTTGCCTCCGACTGCGTCGGGTCGGCATAGACACACAGGAACGGGAACTGCCGCCATGGCACCCGGCCCCATTTGCGAGGACCGAAGGTTTTGCCTTCGACGATCGGGTTGTTGAAGTATTCGGCCTGCTGCGCTTTGGTCGAGATCTTCGACAGCGCTCGATCGATGCTCTCCTCGGTGTTCTTTTCCGGCCACGTGCTTCGGCCGCGTTCGTCGCGGATATTCACGATGTCCCAATGGTCGGCCATCGCTCCGGCCCGAACAATGCAGCAGTCTTCGGCAATGATGTTCCCGCACCAGATCACCAACAGCGGCTCGGAGGTTGATCGAGTCGGATACAAGGCGTGTTCCCACCAGTCCCACTTCTTGTCGAGGACGTCGGGATTCATGCACTCTTCGTCGGTGTCGAAATCATCGAGCAGCAGGACGTCCGGGCGCACGGCTTCGTTGCGGGCGCCACGCGGCGCATCGCCGGCGCCGACTCCGATAAACATCGCGCCGCCTCGGGTCTTGAATTCGAGTTCGGACCATTCGCCGGCACTCGCCTGTTCGCCGTAGTATTGAATGATGCGTCGGTTCGACTCGAGGTTCGCCCGGTATGGGGCGAGCAGGCGAGCCGCCGCCTTCTGTGTGGCCGACGCCAGAATCACTGTACTCTTCTTGCCCGTCAGTACCAGACGCAGGACGGCCATCATCACCTTGGTACTCTTGGCCAGCTCACGGCTCCATGACAGCACCTCGTACCATTCCGGGTTGTAGAGCACCCGCTTTCGAGCCTTTGCCTGAAAAGGCGCCGACGGGTATTTCGCATACTTCGGGAAGAAGAACCGTTCCCACTCCTCCTCATTTCCCGGCGCTTCGAGCCAGAGGCGATGCTTCTCGATGTCAGCCGCAGACATCGACTCGTCAATGGGGGTGTCGTTATAGATGGACTCTTTGAGGGCCTCCCATTCCTTCAAAGCCTCCCGGTCGACCTGTTTCATTTGATCAGCGATTTAATAAACTTGTCGAACAGCCCGGTGAAGGTCTTGGTGAGACCCAGATCGACAGGACGCAGCCATGCGATGAAGCGCTGGGCCGTACTCACGATCTCGTGGATCCCGAGCTCGGTTTCGAGCTTGTTGATCGAGTTGGTCAGCTTGGCGATGGTGTCGGCCTCGGCCGGCGTAGCGAAGCGCTTGCCGGGTTCCCGGTCGATGATGTTGTTGTTGATCTCGACGATCTGCCGCTGGAGGTTCTTGATCTGTTCCTCCCGTGTCATGGTGAGCGACGCCTTGTGCTCCTCCCAGTGGTCGGCCTTCGCCCATCGAATAATGGTCTGACGCGACACCCCGCACGCTTCGGCAATTTCCGCCTGCGTGCGGTTTTCGTTGATGTACATGGACATGGCCCATCGGCGCATTTGTTCGGATGTCATCTTTGTCATTGCGGTAGTATTGTTTTCCGCAAAATTGCCCCATAAACGGCTGCTGCGCAAATCGGAAAAACACGATGAAGGCTTATGCGATCGTGTTGATTCTGTAACGTTTCATGATAAAATCCCGATTTGGAGGGCGTGAAAATACGGTCCATTTTTGCGGCAAATCAAGCACGAAATGGAACGCATTTTCAATATCATTCCCGGGCCGCAGGCAGACACCTGTTGCATTCTTCTCTATGGCGAGATCGGAGATTATGCCGACGTGACAGCTTCGGATATCGTCTCGAAGCTCATGGCGGCCGAACAAACCTACCGGAAGATCGATGTAAGGATCAACTCTGTCGGAGGCGAGGTGTTCACCGGGATCGCCATCTTCAATGCCCTCCGCCAATCGAAGGCGGATATCACAATCTATATCGACTGCATCGCAGCCTCTACCGCGTCATTCATTGCCGGCTGCGGCCGCCCGGTGAAGATGGGGCGATTCGCCCAGCTCATGCTGCACCGGCCGACCAGTTATGCCCGCGGTGATGCCAAGAAGCTCGCAGCGAGTGCAGCACAGCTCGAACAGATCGAAAGCATCCTCTGTCAGATCTATGCGGAACGGACCGGCAGAACGGTCGAGGATATTCGGACCACCTACATGGACGGCGCGGATCACTGGCTGACGGCGGATGAGGCGCTGGCACTGGGTTTTGTCGACGAGATATTCGACGACCCGAGTGCGGAGGCGATAACGGATTCGCTGACACCGCAGCAGCGCTGTGACCGTTACACGGCTCGTTACCTGGGCTCTATTGTATCACTTAATACCGAGAAACAAATGTTCGAAAAAATCAAAGGAATGCCGACCTTCTCCGACTGTACGGACGAGGCGGCGGCCGTTGCCCGCATTGCGGACATCGCGGCGAAAGCCAAGGAGCGCGATGCTCTGGCCAAGGAGATCGAGGTCTTGAGGAACAAGGTCTCCGAGTACGAGGAAAAGGAACGTTCGGCGCAGGAGGCTGCCTACGATGCCGAGATCGATGCCGCTCTCAAAGAGGAACGAATTTCCGCCAACGAGGTAGACACCTTCAAGGCGCTGATGCGGAAGGACCCGGAGAACACCCGGGCGCTGCTGTCCTTGCGCAAGCCCAAGCGCCGGGCTACCTCCGTGATCGACACGACCGGCGGCGAACCCAAAACCGACAAGGACTATCTCGCCGAGCGTGAGGCGGAAGTTCGCGCAAAGCTCGAAAAGTAATCAACAATCAAATCATCAACACTATGGCGAATCCCAATATTCAGACTGCCTATCCCGGTGAGGTCCTTGATCAGATTCTGGTCAAGGCCGCAACCGGCAATCAGCTCTTTGAGAAGGGGCTGATCCACTTGGAAACCAATATCGGTGACAAGTTCTACATCCCGCGTATGCAGCTCTCGAAGCTGCTGCAGAAGCGCGTCGAGATGCCGAAGAGCGAGAACTCGAAGGGCGAGTTCAAAATCGACGAGCGTGTGCTGGACCCGAAAGACATCATGGTCTATATCGAGTTCAATCCCCGGTCGTTCGAGAAGTTCTGGCGAAAGTATCAGCCGACCGGCAACCTTGTATTCAGCGAGCTCCCGGCCAATGTGCAGGTGGTTATGCTGAACGAGGTTCTCAAGCAGGTAGGATCGGAGCTCGGATATCACTTCGTACAGGGCGAGTCGGGCGAAGGCGAAGAGCAGTTCTTCGACGGCATTCTGACCCGCATCTTGGCCGACGAGGGTGTCGTGAAGGCAACCTGTGAAAGCACGAGCATGATCGCCCGTCTCCGTTCTGTGTGGGAGAAGACGGCAGAGAAGGTCCGCGATCAGCCGAACTTCACCTTCCTGATGTCGTCGGCCGACTTCGACAAGTACGACAACGAGCTGACCGATCTGCATCACAAAGGCGCGGATCCGACCTCGACGAACATCCCCCGATTCAAGGGCAAGCGAATCGCCGCGCTGAACGACCTGCCGTCGGATGTCATCATCGGAACGCTCTGCTCGCTGGGCACGGATTCGAATCTCTACGCCGGCTGTAATCTCGCGGACGACTACAACTGCCTGCAGGTCGACAAGGTGCAGGCCAACGGCGAGCTCTACTTCATCAAGATGCTGATGAAGGCCGATACGCAGATCGCATGGGGCGAACTGGTCACGCTGTTCGACGGCCGGGCGGTTGAGGACGATCTGGAAGGTTAAACCTCTAAAACATAAATACGATGAAACTGAATCTGAAAGTAGAAAAGAAGTTCAAGGACAAGGAGACGCAGGCGCTTCATCAGGTGGGTGAGGTGTTCTCTCTCAGCGACGAGTCTGCCGAGCGCATCAACGACCTGCTGAAACGCGGTCTTTGCTCCGTAGCATCCGTCGAAATCCCGGCGCCCGAGACCGACAAGCCGGAGAATTCGGGCAATGCCTCCAAAAACGAAGGCGAAGCTCCGAAACTCGTGATGTTCCGTGAGAAGGAGTATCCGCTGGCCGCGGTGCGTGTCGCGCTGGAGTCGATCGGCGCTCCCATTGCGAGCAACGGCGGTGTGCCGAGTGCTACCAAGAAGATCGAATCGCTGACCGATGAGCAGGCGGACGCTCTGGCGGCAGCTCTGTCGAATGTCGAGTAGTATGAAACCGGCAGAGTTCAAACGCAAATACTATCCGGCCATCGAGCGGGTCTGCGCCGAGACGGGGCTGAATCCCCTGTTCGTGGCGGCGCAGGCCGCGCTCGAAAGCGGATGGGGCGATTCGGCAATTGGCAACAACCTCTTCGGGGTCACGGCCGGCGACAAATGGACGGGGAAACGGCAGACGGTTCGCACGTTCGAATACTTTGACGATGCGTATCAGAGCGGCCGATTCGACAAGGTCTATTCGATTACCCGATCCTCGGACGGGCGATACCGGTACGAAGTCGATCGGGAGTTTCGAGACTACGATACGCTGGAGGATGGCATCCGGGACCACGCAAAGGTCCTCTCGGCCAAACGTTATGCCTCGGCGATGGCGTATCGAAACGATGTGACCCGATTCGCCTACGAGATCGCCAAGGCCGGCTACTGCACGGCAGACCCGACAACCTACGCCGACTTGATCTCTGATATCGCTCGGATGATTGAGCGCGTGTAAAGCGACAGAACAATGGAAAGATGGCCTGTAATCAAAGACATCCTGCTCGTCTTCCTCCCGGTGATCAGCTCCGTCGTTACGTGGTTCGTTTCCCGCCGCAAGAGGAATAACGACTTCCTTTCGGAGATGCAGGCTTCCATCAACCTGTTGTCGACCGAGAACAAGGAGATCCTCGGCGAGAATGTCCATCTGCGACGCGAGAACGCCGAGCTGAAGGCCAATCAGCAAGAGATGATCGAGAAACTCAACAAACTGACCCGTGAGGTGGAAAACCTCCGGAGGAATTTTAGCAAGAAAGAGAATGGAAAAGTTAAGAAAGATACCTCTTCTGCTCCTGCTCGTGATGCTTCTGGCATCCTGCGCGACCAGCAGAACGACGTCGACCTTGCAGGAGGCGTCCTCGCGGGAGGCGCACCAATCCGAAAGAGCCGAGGAGGTCGCAGCCGCAACTCTCGACGAGCAGCGGCACAATGTACAGCAGACGCAGACGGGCGTCTTGACGACGAAGCAGTTGTTTGCGGAGCCGATTCCGAGCGAGCAGACCTCGCTGGAGATTCCGACACAGAACCTCCTTAATCTCCCTGAAGGGGCGAAATACGGAACCCACTCCGGCCGGGCATCGGTTGAGGCGGAACGGCGCGGGGATAACATCGTCGTCACGGGTAAATGTGATAGTATAGCCCGCCGATGCGTCTACTTTGAGAGCCAGGTGTTCCGACAACGGGAAGTGATTGATTCGCTGGCCCAGCTCCTCATCGCCGAACGTGCAAGATACAGGCAACTCGATTCTTTGAGCAGCGCACGGTCGGGAACCATGCAGGTGGTCCAGACAACCCGGAAGTCTCCGGCAACATGGCACTGGTGGCTCTTGTTCGGGTTCCTTGCGGGTGGAACCGCAGCGTCGTTGCTGACCAAAACGAACCCGCTGAAAACGATTGTTCAACTCATTAAACAGATCTAATTATGGCAGAAGTCAATCAGCAACCCGACGGCTACCTGTATGGGCTTAAAGCCCTCCTTTTCGACGGTAAGCCCCTCGGCTTGATCGATGAAGAGGGCTTGGACTGGGGCGGAGATGAACCGGAAACGGTGAAAGTATGGTCCGCGCAGAAGCGAGCAGCTCCCGTGAAGGAAATCCCGAGTAGCCCCGGCACGAATGAAATCGCGTTCGATCTCATTCATCTCCAGCCCGACAATCTCGTGCAGGTGGCGGGCGGCACGACGTCCAAGAATGGAAAGAAGTGGAATGCTCCCTCCCGAGTCATCACGTTGGAAGGCTCCGTGCAGATTCAGTCGGCCGATGGTGCAGTAACGGATGTTGTCAAGGCTTCCTTAATTGCTTACCCGCGAGGCAAGTTCAATTATCAGGAGGTTATGAAGATGCATTGCGTGCTGACGTTCCTGACGCCTGACGATGAGGAAACGGCTCCCTATAGCGTCGACTTGGCTCCCGATGAGGAGGAAACTGAACCTGTCGGATGATACCGCGTCGGTTTGATGTAGAGGCAGCGGACGCCCTGCTGGATACGGGTGTTTCGCTGCCTTTTTTCAAAATCTTCGGCCGCGAAGTGCGGCTGACAATGAAGAGACCCTATTTGGGTGGACTGATCCGATACTCCAAGCTATACGGAGAACTCGGCCACACCTTTGATGAGATCGAGGCCTTTTCCAACGATCAGACGCTTCGGTTCATCGCGGAACACGGCTGGCGGCTGTCTCGCATGATTGCTTTGATGATATGCCGAGGTCTGTGGTCCGGGCCGCTGTTTGTCCGGCCGATGTCGTGGTTGGTTCGAATCTGCTTGCCTCCCGAGTATCTGGTGAACGCAAACGCAATATTCGGAAGACTGCTCCAGACGCGCCCTTTTACGAATATTATCAGATCGATCGAGGTGATCAATCCGATGAGATCGAGACTGAGCCTACCCCAAGCAAACGGGGAAAGAAAGAGGAGTTAAAGACCCAATATGAAGGATCTCATAGCCTCTTTGGGGTGGTCTGGCAGATAGCCGCCGCAACAGGATGGAACGTGAAATACATCCTCTGGGGCGTGAATTATCAGGCGTTGCGTATTATGCTGGCAGATGCGCCTCGCTACGTGAAGAAGAAAAAGAAGTCGGAAAAAACCGATCTGGTGGGGTTATTTCAATCAAAAGCTAAAAAATGAGTGAACCTGTTGAAATAGAGTTCCTGCTCAAGAACAGAACAAAGTCGGGCATGGCGGAAGTTGAGTCCGGGCTCGACTCCGTGCAGCAGGATGCATCGAAGACGCAAGCTGTCATTGCGACGTTGCGCGAGGAGATGCAGCGTCTGCAGCAGCAGGTCGCAGCTATGCCGACGCTTGATCAGAGCGACAACATCGCCATGATCGAGGCCCTGCAGGCGAAGATCGAGGAGCTCGAGTCGGACCTTGCCCGAATCTCAACGACCGCCAAGTCGGCTTCCGCGTCGACCAAGAACACGACTCTTGTCCCTAAAGATGCAGCCAAGGCTCAAAGCACCTTCAACGGCCTGAACATGTCGATTCAGCAGATCGCGCGTGAGATGCCGTCGTTGGCCATGGGGCCGCAGATGTTCTTCTTGGCCATATCGAACAACCTGCCCATTTTCGCGGATCAAGTCAAATACGCGAGAATGGAGTACGAGGCGTTGACGCAAGCCGGGCAGAAGGCTACGCCTGTATGGAAGCAGATTCTCAAATCGCTCTTCTCGTGGCAGACGGCGCTCGCTACCGGCATCATGCTGCTTGTGATGTACGGGAAGGAGATCGGTAACTGGATCTCCGGGTTGTTTGGTGCAACCGATGCGGTTGAACAGAACCGGGAGGCGCTTGAACGGCGCTTGGAGGTGGAAAAGCAGGCCAACGCCGAGGCGCTGAAAACGCAGTTCAATATCCGCGCAACCATGGCGGCCATCGAGCGGTTCAATGGGACGAAGGACGAGGAGAGACGCAAAATTGAGGAACTGAATACGAAGTATGGTGAAACATTCGGATATTACGACACGCTCTCCGAGTGGTATGACACACTCAAAGCGAAGGCGGAGGAGTATGTCCGGGTGATGTTCATGCAGGCGAAAGCCCAGAGCCTCATTTCGGCGGCGGTAAAGGCCGACGAAAAGGTCAAGGAGATCGAGGCTGTCGGCCCGGAAGAGTATCGACCGTTCTTTGGGAAGGGAGGCAAACTCTCCATGTTCTTCGGTGGATCTCGCTTCAATCAATACGGAAGCGATGCTGCCGAAATCGAGTACCGGAAGGCTCTCGACGAACAGAAGAAAATCCGAGACGAAGCGTTGGCCGACGCTGAATTCTATCAGAACAGCATTCAGCGGATTCAGGAAGAGAACGGGATCAACCATGTCGTTGAGGGGTCGGTCAAGGATCTTGAAAACACCATAGCGCTCAAACGGAAAGCCTTGAAGGATCTTACCAATAAGGCCGACTACGATGCTGCGTTGGCGGAAATCAAGGTCTACGAGGACAAGTTGGAAGCTATCACCGGCGGGAAAAAGAAGACGGGAAAGACAGGGGATTCGGACAAATCGAAAGCGCGGTCTCTCGAAAAGTTGTCGGACATGGAACTTGCCGCCCGCCAGCGGGTCGAGGAGCAGGTCGTCGAGTTGATGAAGGAGGGCTACGACAAGCAGCGGGCCGAAGCGGAACTGAACTTTCGGAAAGAGAAACAGCGCATCGACAAAGAGGAGCAGGAGCGGCTTGCTCTGTACGACAAATTGAAGGCCTCCGGCGCCCAGGTGTCTCCGGCTGACCGATTGACGATTACGGCGCAGGCCGCTACACAACGGGTACAGGCTGCGCAGTTGCTGGATAACCAACTGGCGGAGATCGACAAGAAGGAGGAAGAAGACAACCGCAAAAAGCTCGAGAAGCTCCTCGGTCAGTATCAGGACTACGCAGCGCAGCGTGAAGCCATCGAGCGCAAGCATAACACGGCGATTGAGTCGTTGCGTAGTCAGTTGAGTTCGTCGCGGCTTGAAGCGCTCGGCAAGCAGATGACCGGCCAGTTCTCGGGAAATGTGGATTTGCTGGCCCGACCTGTGATCGATGCTGCGAAGTTAGCCGAAAAGGGGTGGAAAGATGCCGGAGAGGGTATTGCTACGGTATTCAGCTCGCAATTCGGTATTGAGGATGCCTCCGGAAAGCAGAGGGAGATTCTTGTGACTCCGATCTTGCCGGATGGAACCGTTTTGTCGGAGGATGAACTGACATCCTACATTGACAATACACTCAATGGGGCCGAAGATATATTGAAGGCCGACACGATGGGGATTGTGATTGCGGTCGATGTGGATCCTGATGGATCGGCCGGCGAGAAACTTCATCGACTGCAGGACGCATACTACTCGCTGAAGCAGGATGTGGAGTCGAATGCTACGTCTGACGATGCAATCACTCGTGCCATACAGGTGGCAGAGGAGACGAAGCGGAAAGACTTGTCAAAGGTGGATGCGGCCGAGGCGTCGGAAGCATTCAAGGACAACGATTTCCTGAAACGATTATTCGGCGACTACTCGTCGATGTCGTTCAAGGCATTGCAGGATCTTATCGCACAGGCCCGGCAGTTGCGGGAGTACCTGTCCGGGAACGGGAGTGCTGAAGGCATCACCTTTATCTCCCCGGAAGATCTTGCAAACATCGAAAAGAGTCCGGCCGACCTCGACAAGTTGCGTAAGGCCCTCGACAAACTTTTGAAGGCCGGTTCGGGTAGTAGCAGCAACAAGTGGGAAGGGATATTCAAGACCTTCGAGAAGGGTCTTGCCAAACTGAAAGGGGCCAAAGACTTCAACGATATATCCGACGCGATCGGATCGATCACCGGTGCGGCATCGAGTGCGGCCGGGGAATTGTCCGACATGTTCGAGGCGATGGGTGACACGCAGACGGCTGATGCAATCGCAGGCGTGCAGCAGGTCTTCGGAGCTGTGTCAAACATCGGACAAGGGTTCGCCAAGGGAGGAATCATCGGCGGTATCGGAGCCGCCATCGGAGAAGCTGCGAATTTTATCGGGCAGGCTTTTGCCGCGGAAGCTCGCCATCAGGAGGCCCTCAAGGAGATCGAGCGGGCAAAACTCGATTTCCAGCGTCAGTACAATCTGGCGTTGCTTGAACAAAACCTGTTGCTTGAGAAGGCGACAAACGTGTTCGGAGAACGGCAGGTCGAGAAGGCGATCAATGCAATCGATGTATTCCGGCAGGCTTATGCGCAGCTTCAGCAGGAAATGGCCGGATCAGCGGCAAAGGGTGCTGAATATGCGGCAATGGCGGGTTCCACCATCGACCGGGTCTTCTATCATGGCCGTCTTTCCAAGGCGGCAGAAGCCTACCGTCAGGGATTGGGGGGCTTATGGGATGCGCAGATTGTCACCGGCCACAAGAAGACAGGGTTGTTCGGATGGGGTAAAGGTAAAGATTTGTACAGCAGTATCCTTGAAGTTTATCCTGAACTGATCGATGCGAACGGGGAACTGGACACGACGATGTTGCAGACGATCCTCGACACGCGCAAGATGTCGGATGAGACTCGGGCCTATCTGGAGAACCTGATCGAGCTGAAGGATGCGATGGACGAAGCAGAGAAGGAGCTGGAAGATTATCTGCAGCAAACCTTCGGATCGTTAGGCGACGGCATTCTCGATTCTATCACTACGGCCCTGGCTGAAGGTGGAAGTGCGCTGGAGAACTTCGCCGACGAGGCTGCCTCCGTTTTGGAGAATCTGGGCGAACAGATCGCCTATTCTCTGTTCTTTGCCGACAAGTTCGACGAACTCGAATCGCAACTGAAGGATGTGTATGGCGGTGAAGGCAGCCCGGAGGATATCGCAAACGAGGCCATGGAGGTGATTGGGGATTTCTACGATGGCATCGGTTCAGACATGAGTGCGGCTCAGGCGTGGCTTGAGGCGTGGCGAGAAAAGGCCGAAGAGATGGGGTTCGATCTCTGGCAGGGGAACGGAACCTCCCAGAGCGGGAAATCCGGAGCCTTCACAACCATGACGCAGGATCAGGGAACGAAACTCGAAGGCTTGTTCACTTCCGGACAGATGCACTGGGCCTCGATCGACGAGAAAATGGACAACGCTGTATCCGGGTTGGGCGGCTGTTTGGATGTGCTGGGCCGGATCGCAACGAACACAAGTGCATTGCCTCTGATGCTGGCACTGCTGCAATCTTTTCAACGGGATGGATTAAAAATGAAATAGCCATGATTCTCGAGGGTTTGCTTACGATCAACGAAATAGATCCTTATGTCGAATACGGGGCCTTTCTGTCCGAGGAGGAACAGGATGGAACGGAGAACTACTCGGCCCTGATGAAGCCGTCTGCAGTCAAGACGCAGAAGGAAGTTTCCTTCCGGGAGCATGACGGCGTGAAACTCCCGGATCGAATCATTCAAAGCCGGGAGGCCCGCGATGTCACGCTCCGGTTCACGATCGGAGCAGCCGATAGAGCGCAGTTCCTCACCCGTTATGCTGGCTTTATTGAGTTCCTGCAGCGGGGAGAGGACGGTTGGCTGGATTTCTACCTTCCGGAACTGGAGAGGCACTTCCGCTTCTTCTATAAGGATTGCCCGGGGTACGACCAACTGACCGACTTTGAGGGTGAGGTGTACGCCTCGTTTACAGTCAAATTCAGAGAGCCGAATCCGGCTTTTTAATGTCGTTCAAACACCATTCAAACACATAAAACATGAAGATAGGGAAAGACAAAATCAAGCATTTCGCCGTGAACTTTGCGGTCGTTCTTGCGCTCGGAGGACCCGGAGTCTGGCTCGCCGCAGGACTTTCGATCGGGAAAGAGTACGGCGATAAGAATGCCACCGGCAACCATTGGTGCTGGTGGGATCTGCTGGCGGATGCCCTTGGCATCGCGGCCGGATATGGTGTGTGTTATTTGATTTGGCTGATATGGAACTGACGATCCATAGCAAGAACCAAGCGCTGAAACTGACGGTGTCGCCGTCGGACAACTCGACGCGCCAGAAGACGCTGATGTCGGATCATGTCCTGAATCTGACGTTCACGACCTTCGAGTGTGTGCGGATCGAGGTGCTCGACTACGTGGACTTTGCTGGCGTTCGGTTCTGGGCCATGGAGGAATACGTTCCCAAAGAGGTGTCGACGGTCGAGTGGGAATACAACTGCAAGTTCTACGGCATCGAGAACCTGATCGGGCAAGCTCTGGTTCTTGAGCTGACCGACGGGAAGAACGACCCTGTTTTTTCGCTGACAGCCCCGGCCCGCGAGCACATGGCGCTTATCGTCGCCAACATCAACCGCAAGCTGGGCGTGACCGACTGGAAGGTCGGAGAGGTGATCTCGACCGAGAACATCACCATCGACTACCAAGGTACCTACTGCGATGAAGCTCTGTCGAAGCTCGCCGATGAAACGGAGAGCGAATTCTGGTTCGATGGCCAGACGGTGAACCTGTGCCGTTGTGAATATGGCGAGGAGATCACGCTCGGCTACGACAATGGCCTGACCAGCCTTGACCGGCAGGCTGCCGACAACATCCAGTTCTTCACCCGGCTGTTCCCGATCGGCAGTTCCCGGAACATCGACCCGGACGAATACGGTTATTCCCGGCTCCAGCTTCCGAGCAAAATGGCCTATGTCGAACAGAATATCGAACAGGGAATTGTTGAGTATTACGAAGAAGAGGCCTTCTCCGGAATTTATCCTCGCCGGGTCGGTACGATCAGCAGCGTGCGGAGCGAGGAGAAAACCGGCGAAGACGGAGATCCGTTTACGATCTACTACTTCAAGGATTCGGAGATCCCGTTCGACCCGAATGACTACGAGCTACCCGGACTGGTCAAACAGGTGACGTTCCAGAGCGGGGAATTGAATGGCCGCGATTTCGAGGTGAACTACGATTCCCGCAAACAGGAGTTCGAGATCATCACGCAATGGCCGTATGATGACGATACGCAGCTTCCCGGAGGAGTGCTCATCCCGAAGGAGGGTGACTCGTATATTCTGTGGAACATCAAGATGCCGGCCGAGTATTATCCGCTGGCCGAGAAGGAGTATGCCGAGGCTGTCGATCTCTATATGCAGAAGCACAACAAAGACCGCTTCGTGTATAAAGGCGGAACGGACTACGTCGATCTTGAGAAGCGTGCTTTGAATATCGACATCGGCCAGCGGGTCCGGCTCGAAAGTGCAAAGTATTTCCCGGCTACCGGCTACCGGTC
>ENA-ORRL01000804-ORRL01000804.1-human-gut-metagenome-genome-assembly--contig:-NODE-804-length-29878-cov-11.444892_pt1 | contig 29878 bp, 28 predicted proteins | sample MGYA00242175_ERZ509134 | MGnify/ENA primary metagenome ERZ509134 (study PRJEB26280, sample SAMEA2338660) | human gut metagenome | biome: human gut; feature: human-associated habitat; material: faeces... | reverse complement strand
TTTAGCCGATGCGGTCAATGGGCTTGCGCAGGATCGCGCGGCGGGCCGTGACCCAGTTCTCCTTGGCCTCGCGCACAGGGTCGCCGCCCTCGTGGAAAGTATCGGGGAAGAAGTAGGGCAGGAAACGGCCCTCGGTGTACTTGACGCCGGGAATGTCGGAGATCAGGCGCAGCGTGCTGCCGTTGCCGACGCTGCCGACGATGGCATCGACGCCGGATTTCTGAAATTCCGGCATGAACGGCTCACAGCCAATCCAATGGTCGCCCAAGAACATCATGGCTTCCTTGCCGTATTCGTGGACGATGTCGGTCATTTCTTTCATCAGACCGGCCACCTCACGGCGCTGGAATGCCTGAAAGTCCTTGTACTCCTTGCTGGGTACGCGGTACTGGTTATTGTAGTAGCCTTGGTCGATGATGAACTCCGGGCGGAACTTGTAGCCGACTTCTTTCTCGAACTGCTCCAAAATGTAGGGGCAGACGGAAGCAGAGTAGCCGTACCAGTCAACGTACTTTTCACGGCGCAATTCATCAAAGACGAGCGTGAACAGGTGGAAAAACGTCGTGAAACGAACAACATTTACATAAGGATGGCTTTCGAGGTACTCCCGCAGACGGCGCATCGTGTAGGCGTGGGTCTTGGGCTGGCGCACGTCGAACGGGATCTGGTGTTCGACATCCTTCCAGTCGTTGATGACGGAGTTGTACATGTGCACGGGGTCCCAAATTAGGTACGCCAAAAAGCTGACCGTGTACTCGTGGTAGGCGGCGGAGGCGTTGATAACGACGCTCTCGGTTGCTGCGTCATAATGCCACGCGGCGGCATCCAGCGGTTCGCCCGTTGTGCGGTCGATGACCTCCCACCAGCGGGCAATATCGTCGTGGTCGTTGACCTTCATCAGCTCGCGGCTGATGCCCGTCATCAGGGGGATGGTCAGCGCACCGCCTTCAGCGGTGTAGAACGGCGTCATAATGTAGCACTGCTGGGTTTCGTCGGGGTTGGCCTTTGCCCACGCGTTGTCCTTACGGGTAGTGTAATAGGTGGCGTAAATCTTTGCGCCGGTGTCCTTTAGCTCCTGCGGGAACTCAGTGCCATCGCAGTCGCGGATGGCATCCGCGCCCCAGCGCTTGAGCAGGTCGAGGGTTTCAGGGACGGCGTCCATATCGGTGGGGATCGTTACACGGCCCATTTTTCTTACATCATTCATATAAGGATTCTCCTTGAAACGTAATATTTTGAATGGAGGAAAGTTAAATCAGCCCTTAACGCCGCCACTGGTAGCACCGACAATAATCTTTTCAGACAGGAAAAGATACAGCAGGAAAGTAGGCAGGAACACAATGATAACTGCAGCAAACATAGCACCGTACTGGCCGGAATATTTCATTGCGTTGACAATCTGCAACAAACCGACACCAACAGGGGTCATAGAATCGCTGGTAGTGAAAATCAACGCCATGAAGAACTCGTTCCACACAGACATGAAGTTGAAAATCGTAACCGTAATAATGGCGGGCTGAACCAGCGGCAGCATAATCTGCCAGAATGTCCGAGAATGGCTGCATCCGTCAATGTAGGCTGCCTCCTCATAAGACCGGGACAGCGAGGAGAAGAAATCCAACAGATAAATCGTGGTGTATGGTACGCGCAGCATAATGTACAGCACAACCAACAGCACACGACCCTTGATGCCCCACTGCACAGCCAAAGAGTACAGCGGCATGATGATCATAATGGTGGGAACACTCATGGCAATGACCAAGCCGATACGGATGGCCTTACCGCCGACAAACTTCCAGCGAGAAAGCACATAAGCACCGGGCGCGGAAATAAGCAATACGCCCACACAGGAAACAATGGCATAAACCAAGCTGTTGAAGAAATACAGCGATACATTTTGGGTGTTCCAAGCTGTGACGTAGTTATCCCACTTCAGACCATTGGAAAAGTCCATAACACGGCCCGTCAGAATTTCCTTTGTTGAGGAAAGGCTGGCGCAGACGATCCAGAACAGGATGGCAGCCGTAAGCGCGACCCACGCGCAAACAATGATATAACCGGGCAGAAGCCGAAGCTCTTTCTTCCAGTTGATTCTATCGTGATATTTTCCCATAACTGCTCTCCTACCTTAATACTCCAGATCCGAGTCTTTCAAGATCAGGTTGGTGATAACGTACACAGCAATGATAATCAAAGTCAGCACAACGCCAACCGCTGCGCCTGCACCAGCATCGCGCTCGACAACGCCCTTGCCTCCAAACACCGTATCGTACAGGTACACAACGGGCACAATAGTGGCCGTTTCCGTGTTGATGGGGGAGAACATCTTCGTCCACAGGAAGAATGTGGTAGCATTGATGCTCCAGAAAGTAACACAGGTGCGGATGACGCCTTTCAGCAGGGGCAGCGTAATCTGGAAGAAGCGGTCAAAGATATTCGCGCCGTCGATAGTGGCAGCTTCGTACAAATCCTGCGGGATACCTTCGATGCCGCTGATAAAAATCAGCATATAGTAACCAACGCTGCCAAAGATGAAAGCAATCATCATAGCCCAGAAAATCAGGTCTGTACCCAGCCAGCGGACATTCTCGCCGCCGAATGCTTTGACAATCTGGTTCAGCAGACCATAATCATAGTTGAACACATACTGAATCCACATGGTGGCCAGTGCTACGGCGCTGATGATATTGGGCATATAAATGGCGGCCTTGAAGAATTTTGCGCCGCGGATGCCGCTGGTCAAAATTACGGCCATCAACATGGACAGGCACATGGTAATGATGCCGCCTACCAGCCAAATCATCACCATGTTTTTCATGGAACTGATAAAACCGGCATTGCGCAGGATTTTGAAATAGTTTTGCAGCCCATAGAAGCTCCATGTGCTTGTAGTTGCCGTAAGGCTCTCTACCTTAAAGAAACTCATGATAACTGTCCGAACGACCGGATAGACATACATGAACAACAGGCAAAGAACGGTGGGCAGAATGAATAGGAAAATCATTGTCTTGTTCTTTTTCATACTGGTAATACCTCAAAAATGAAATGTCATAAGCAAAGGCGGCACCCATTCAGGTGCCGCCTCCGTTCAGATTGAGGGAATCCTGAATAAATCCATTACAGCCGCACCGCTTGACGGCGTACCGTGATTTATTATAGGATTAGCCGCACAGGGTATCCAAGTAAGCGCAGTAGTCAGCGCCGGTTGCGTACTTGCCTTCGAACAGCTCGATCATGGAGCTCTTGATGGAGGACCAGCCGTCCAGCGTGTTCAGAGAGCCACACCAGCTCATCGGAGTGGTGGTGTTCTTCAGCGTCTCAACAGAGCCTGCCAGGACAGACTCTTTCAGGCGGGTGTCAGCGGGGATCTGACCGCCGTTGTCAACCAGCTCCTGACCGCAGGTGCCGGTAACGATGGTCATAATGAAGTCAAATGCGGCCTGCGGGTTCTCGCAGTTAGAGGAGATAGCCAGAGAGTTAGCACCGGCATAAGCAGAAGCATCCACATTGCCCTCGACTTCGGGGTAGTTGAAGAAGCCCCAGTTCACAGGCTCGCCAACAGCAGCGTCAACCTCAGAGGTAACGTAGTTTGCGCAGACGACCATAGCAGCCGTGCCAAGACCGACCTTGGTCTGGCTGGCGGGGTAGGCATCGGGTGCGCCCTCGGCCAGATAACCGGCATTCACGAAATCAATGATTTCCTGTGCAGCCGTCACAGCAGCCTCGTTGTCAGCCCAGCCGCCGTTCTTGCCCAGCTCGGCAATAGCGTCCTCGCCCAGATGACGAACCAGATGATTGTAGAAGTTGAAGTTTGCGTAAGCACCGTCCAGCGCCAGCGGCTCATAGCCGTTGTCCTTAATGGTCTGGCAGACGGTCAGGAACTCGTCCCAAGTCTTAGGGGTCTCGGTGATGCCGCAGGCATCGAAAACATCCTTGTTGTAGAAGATACCGCCGATCTGGGGCTGCTCTACGATGGAGTTCAGATAGCCGGCCCACTCTTTGGACTGATCATTGAAGCAAGCATAGCTGAAGTCATCATAACCGACAGCGTTTGCCATCTCTGTCAGGTCGTAGGTGTAGGGGGCGTAAGCGTGACCGATACGGTTGTAGTCATCCTCAAAGATGTCCAGCTTTTCGCCGGATTCCAGAGCGGCAGAAATCAGGGTGTTGACATCGCGGCCTTTCCACTCGATGTTGACGTGTGCGCCGGTTTCAGCTTCGAAAGCGTCGGCGGCGGCCTGAATTGCATTTGCCTGAACCTCACCGGCAGACCACATTGACCACATGGTCAACTCAACGCCCTCGTACTTCTTGCCATCGGTGGCCGTAGACTCGGCAGCCGTGGATTCAGCGGGAGCAGCAGAGGTAGCTTCCGAGCTTTGAGCGCTGCCACCACAAGCAGCCAGAGATGCTGCCATAGCAGAAGCCATCAAAAGTGCAACGATCTTCTTCATTTGTGTTTTCCTCCTAAGTGCAAATTCTGTGTCGGGATTACATCCCTTTCGCGGTGATTTAAGTGTAGTGCTTTTCCGGTTTTTTAGCAATTATTATCTTGCCCACCTGTTTTACAATCTTGCTATTCCGCCTCTTTTCGGCACATCGCCGGATTTTTGCAGGTATTTATTGTGCACTTTTACCATTTACTATTTTTGGAAAAGTTGGTTGTTGACAAAAATGCCGAATACCGTCTTGCGCTTTTCAGTCTTGTGCAATATAATGACAATATACTACAGAATAGGAAGTGTGACCCCATGAGCCATATCAACTACTCCTTCAATCAGGATGATGATTCCCTGCCCCGCGATAAGATGAAATTACGCAATATTGCCTCCACAAGGTATAGCGGGGATTGGCCCTCCATTCCACATTCTCACAGTTATGCTGAGTTATTTTATATTGTAGATGGCGCGGGACAGTTTCAAATCAACGATAGATTATTCCCGGTTCGGGCTCATCAGCTTGTTGTTGTAAACCCCAATGTTATTCACACAGAGGTCAGCTTGGAATCCCACCCGCTGGAATATATTGTGTTGGGTATCGAGGGGTTAGAATTTACGATTTCCGATACCTCCGAGGGCAGCTTTTGCGTTTATACGTTTGACGGAAACAACGATGTACTGTCCTGCATGAGAAAGATTCTTACGGAAATGCAGAATCGGGAATCCAATTTTCAGATACTTTGTCAGGCTTATATGGATATTATCGTGGTACAGCTTATGCGAAATGCCAGTGTATCCGCTGTTCCAATTCATTCCCGGCTGCCTGCTAACCGCCAGTGTGCAACTGTAAAGCGCTATATCGACCACCATTATAAAGAAAATCTTACGCTGGATGAGCTTGCCGAAAAGGTTAGTATCAGCAAATATCACATGGCACACGCTTTTAAGCGCGAATATGGTGTCTCTCCTATCAACTATATCATTGACTGCCGCATCCGGGAGGGAAAGCGGTTATTGGCCGAAACCGACCTTGCACCATCTCAGATTGCCAGCATTCTCGGCTTTTCTTCGTCCAGCTACTTTTGCAAGACATTTAGCAACATAGAGGGAACATCCCCGACAGAATATCGTAAAGCAAACCAAGTGAAATTTTGATGTCCACTTCCTATAAGCGAAACGATCTCGCAAACTAAAAGTCGGCATATAATAGCACACTTTGGCGATTTTTGTCAAATGATTCCGTCATGGATAGCGTGATTCAAGATCGTTCTCAACAAGAGCCTGCCACACTTCGTATGTATTGTCTGTGTCAGCAGCAAATATTTCTGCTGCTGTTCGGCAAGAAAGTACAATTCCAAATTTCCAAAACAAATAGCAGCCCGCGCAATGATATGCCCCCTATATAGCGAACAGTGAAATAAAGCACTGAAAACTATATAAGGGGGCATATCATGCTAAAGGCTGCTTTTCGCTTATTCTGCTGTGTGAAATGCTCTGCATGAACTCCTATACTCAGGAAGCAAGTCGAGATACGGCTGCCAACGTCTGCGAATCTCCGCAATCTCGTCATCATCTGCATCAGGATAAAAGTGTTCTCTCTTAGCTTCTTGAAAAACATCCGTTGCAACTTCGTTGAATAGTTCGGCACACAATTCATCCGCAGAAGCAATGATTTGGTCCTCCTCGATGGTGTTTTTTGTTGGGTCGATATGCAGCAGCAGATACCCCAGTTTTTCAGACCAGACAAAATCCAAGAATTTGCTTGCGTGAATATAATCCTTGAAAACGCCATACACACGCTCGATTTCTTTCCTTTCGGCTTCACTGTAAATCAATGCCGTTTTCCTCCTCATTTTCTTGTGCTTCGCGGAGAATTTCATCGCAGAGATAAGCATAGTCCGGCAGCTTTTCAATTACCGGTTTCCAAAAAGCCCGCACCCGCACAGCTTCGTCCTTATCCATATTTGTAAAGTTGTGGTTGCGCTTTGTCTGCATCATCACGGTGATGGCCATATCATCCAGCAGTCGGCGGCAAAGCTGCGGTGCAGTATGTAAATCCTCACAGCTTTCAGATTGATGCGTTTTCTCATTGATGGTAAGAAAGACATAGCCGACTTTATCTGACCAGAGGAGGTCAATACTGTCCTCATTTTCTAAGTAGTCCGCAAACGCGCTTTCTACACGCCGCATTTCAAGCGTTCTTTTCATTTTGAATGACATAGAGAAGTTCCTTTCAGGCAATTTTTATCTTTATGCTGGGGGCGCTGTCTCTATTATACACGCTTGCGCATCCTATAATCTGGACTGCAACCATATTTTTGACATTTTGTGAAAAAGTGTTCGCCATCATTGCGGAGTAACTGCATCCAGTGGGTTCACGCGCACGCCGTTTTGCATTACCTCAAAATGTAGGTGGAAACCGGTGCTGTCGCCGGTGTTGCCAACATAGCCAATCACTTGCCCCGCCGTGACGGTTTCGCCCGCCGAAACAGCAGCGGCAGTCATGTGGGCATACCGCGTAGACAGGCCCGCGCCGTTGTCCAGCAAAACTTGGTTGCCGTAGCTGTTGTTCCAGCCAGAGATAATGACCGTGCCGCTGTGGGCGGCGAGAATCGGCGTCCCCTCCGGCGCGGGAATGTCCGTACCGCGATGCCCGGAATTACCGTAAGCGTCGTCGTCACCAAAATTGCAGGAAATATAGGTGTGGCCGGGCAGCGGCCAGCATAACTCGCCATCCTCGATGATGCCGATGCCGCCGCAGAGGGCAAGCAGCGTAGGGCGCATTTCATCGGAGAGAAGTTCGTGCAATATATCGTTTTGGTCTTGGGTGAAATTGTACAACTCGGCCAGTTCATCCACAGTTTTGCTGCTGACGGTGATGTGCAAAATATAGTCGGTCTGCTGCTCCGGGTCGGGGTCGTCCTCGGTGGGTTCGGGAGTGATGTCTACTTCTTCGACCTCGTAGGTGATCTCGTGCATAGTCCAAAAGGTGTCTTGGATGCGCTGCATTTGGGCGGCATTGATAACGACAACGTCGCTATCAGAGTTGAGGTTGGTATGTACTGCAAAGATGGCCAGCACCTCCGGCCAGTAGCTTGCCCATGTATGACCGTCCTCGTAGTCGTAGGTGATGGTGGTTTCGCTGCACTCCGGGTGGGCGGATACGATGTCATTGATGGCCGCGCCGAAGTCGGCGTTGGTGTCGGCTACGATTTCGGCAATAGGGATGCTGTTGGGATCGCCGGATTCATCGGCAAACAAGATGCCCATGGGCGAGCCGATCACCGCTGCGGCTGCGCCAATGACCATCGCCAGCACCAACACCACGCCGCCTGCGCCAAGCAGCGCCAGCAGCGATTGCGCGGCGCGCCGCACAGTTTGGGAGAGCAGGGCTTTGATTTTGGCTGCGATATAATGAACGCCACGGCTGATTGCTTCAACCGCGGCTTGTTTATTGCTGATTGTGGGCAGTTTGGGTGCGTGGGTAACGATGGGAGCGGTATTGCCCGCCGCTGTGGCAGTCGTCTGCTTTTGCAGATAGCGGCGCACAGCCTCGCGGGTCAGGTGCTGCCGCTTTAAGCGCTGCTGCATTTGGACTCGGCAGGGCGGCGGTGCCGGTGTGGCCGATGACGGCACAGGGGCTTGCGGCGCTTGTGTTTTGGCTGCGATGGCCTTTTGCCGGAAACGCTGCTTTTTGAACATTTCCCTGCGCTCGGTCTGCGTGGGAACAGTGACTTTCTCTTTTTCAGTCGGCTTTGATGCAGATTGGGCGCTGCCCTGCAAGGTGAGATTCTTCCGCTTCTCCTGCATTGCACGAAACTTGCGGTAGCTCATGCGGGCGGTGCTTTTGGCGGTGTTGCCTGTACGGGCAGCCACATCGGAAATGCCCTGCTGCACCTCGGTTTGTGCGTATTCTTCGGGGGATTCCTGCCGCTGCTCGGCGGTGCGTTCACCTTGCGCCTTGGCCCGCATAAGTGTTTTGCGCACAAGCTGCTTGCGCTTTGCTTTAATTCCGGACATCGTCAATTACCACATCGTCCAACTGGCGCGTATATTCCGGGTAGTTACCCATCACCTTGCAGCGGTTAAGGTGGGTTAAGTATGCCCTACGATGGGGAGGGGTCATAAATTTGGGGTCGGTCATGATGGTATCCTCCTATTTTATATAAAAGTTGTGCTTCTTGATTTCTACGGCGAGCGGCACCCCGCTTTTTGTTTGTGCAGAATCATGGTGTTATCGTTCTCCGTGGTCGATGGGCTTGACTTTCAGTTTGTTGCCGTCACGCTGAAACTCTTCATACTGTTCGGGGGTGCATTTCATCGGCAGGAAGCTGTGTACCATAGAGAGAAAGGCGATTGGGTGGTGGTAGAGCTTTTCATAATAGGCCATCTGTTCATCGGTCAGACTGATAAGGCTGTCATCACTATCCCCACAAACAATGAAAGACCCGGCAATGCAGCCATCATACCCATAAAGACGGTTTGGCGGCAAATCAAGGTCCTGCGCGGCGTCATTGCTGATAATGCAAGCGTTATCCCGCCACGGATGGCAAACGGTTAGATCTTCGCCTACAAGTTTCTGTCGTGCTTCGTATGTGTTGGGAATCGTGCGTTCCTCCGGGTATTTACCGGGCTGCACATACAGCACGCGGATTTCATTTTCACTCATAGGATTCACTCCATTTCACCGGGTTTAGTCGTGAGTAATTTGTAAGTCTTAGTATCCTTGGGTTGGGGGTTGTTGAATGGGATAAGGCTGTTGCCCATTTTGATAATACCCTCACCGGGTTGGGCCAACAGCAAATATTTCCGCTGCGGCTCGGACAGGCCGTACAACTCCACCACGCTGTCAATGTCCTTGGTTTGGCGCAGCATGACCACAAATTCGGAGTTTGCCAGCATGGCATAGGCGGTGTCGTTGGTAAGGCAGTCCTGCACATTTTGCGTGATGCCGGTGGCGTAGGCGTTGTACTTCCTAAAACGTTTCCAGCTTGTGTACAGGAAATTGGCGCTCAAAGAATCGCGCAGCAGCAGATAGATTTCGTCAAAGTACACCCATGTGGCTGCTTTTGGGTCATTGCGTTCGTTGCTCATCACGGCGGTATTGATGTACTCCAGCATGGACAGCATGGCAACGGGTTTAAGCTGTTCCCCCAAGCTCTGGATGTTGAAGCAGATCAGGCGGTTGCTCATGTCCACGTTGGTGGGCTGGGCGAACGCTTGCATACTGCCGGTGGCGAAAATTCGCAATGCAAGCGCGATTTCCTTTGACCGTTTATCGCGCTGATTGTTCAGTGCCATCCACAAGTCCTTGATAGTCGGGCATGGCGCGGTATAGTGGGATTCCATCAAGGGTTTGTAGATGTTTTCAAGGGCATCATCAATCAGACTTTTATCACCGGCCAGAATATGCTCCTTGCCCATTATCTGCTCACACAGGCTCAACACAAATTCCGCCTTAGCAACATGGGGAGGAATTTTCGTTGCCTTATCGTATTTGAAGTCCAGCGGATTAAAGTGCGTAGCGCTGTCCACTGAGATATTCACAACCTCGCCACCCAATTCCTGCACGAGGGGCGCGTACTCATTTTCGGGATCTACGACATAGAAACGTGCTTTTGTGAAGCGCAGATACAGCATCAAAATTTCCAGCTTAACAAACATGGATTTACCGCCGCCGGAGGTAGCGACAACCATTGCATTGCCGTTTACGAGGGTAGTGCGCAGCCCGATGATAAGGTTTCCCGTGACCGCGTTTCTGCCATAACAAATGCCGCCCGGAGTAAGGATTTCTTGGGTATTGAATGGCACAAGGGCAGTCAGCGATTTTGTCAGCATTGTTCGAACACTCTCGATGCGCCGCAGACCGTAGGGCATGGCCGTGTTAAAGGCCCTTTCCTGCTGAAAATAAAGCTCTGTAAATCTGCAATTATAGTTTGCTGCTGTGGTTTTCAGTGCATCGGTTTCCAGTGCAAGGTCCTCCAGCGTATCCGCAAAGTAAGTAACGGTGAGCAGGGTCAAAAACATCTGCTGGTCGTTTTCCGTCATTTCCTTGCGGATGCTGGCAATGATGCGGTCCTGCTCCTGCGTCCGCTGCGGCACGGAAGATGTAAAGTCCAGATTTTCCACGGATTTCTTATTGAAACGGACTTTCTCCGCGTCGGTTTTCATCTGGGCATTGTCAATTTCCTTAAACGCATCCTCGGTTTCCACCGGCTCAATGTCGATGGACAGCACAATGTATGGCACTTGCTGGAGCAGTGCGGAGATAAACTTATCATCAAGCTGCTGCGGGTACTCGCTGATCGTCATGCACTTGGCACAAAAATCCTCGATTTCAATATGCTTTTTGCAAAAGCGGATGCAGTCCGGGGCGATAGAATCGCGGAAGTCCTGCCCCAGTTTGGCGCAATTATCAAAGTCGAAGTTAAAACGCCCCTCCTCGGAAATGCGAAAAAACTTGTGCAGCACCTCCAGCCGTGCGCGGTTGTCCAGCGGCGTGACGCTACACTCCAGCGCGGAAAACGCGGACAAAAGATGCCCCTGCACCTGTACAAAGCGTTCGCGGGCCTCTTTTACGCCGGGTTTGTTCGTGGACACGATGATGTATTTATGCTGCACCACATTTCCGTTTTCGCGGGCGTTGGCCTTGATTTGGCGGTTGCGTTCGGCGCGGAGGGAATCAAAGCCGTCGTTCTCGCGGTGGTACAGCACATCGCGGGCAAAGGCTTTTTCATCCATGCGCTGGCTAACGATGCAGACTTGCATCCAGCAGTCGGCGGGGATGCCCGCGTAGACCGTACCAAGCTGCGTTAAAATATTCTGCTTGGCCGCGTCACTCTGCATGGCGTAATTGATGTCGCTGATTTGCCACATCATGCTGAACACATTTCCCGATTGCCAAACACCGTCTGCATAGATTCTGTCAATCGGGATACTTTGCTGCACCGAACGCGGCATTTTATAGCTGCCGCGTGTTTTTCGCGTAGATGCGTACTCACTTAACCTCAATGTCTATCACCTTTCTTTCTGCTTTTCTTCTTTATGTGTTTGTTTTCAGTTTTCCATAGCCGCCAATCGTTTCTGATAACTGTGCTGTCTATTACAACAAGCAGAAATTTTTCAAAGGTCAGACAGTCATAAGTAAAAAATCCTGTTGCTGCAATCGGCGCAGCGGCCACAATGCAGACCCAGCCCGCCGTTTCATGCCCCAGCAGCGGGGTCAGCCCCAAATAAACCGCAACTGCCACGGCAATGGCCGCGCCAGAGCAAATCATCTGCCGCAGATTCAGCCCCAAAAAGATTTCCTCTTGGTAATGGCGGATTTCTTTATTTATCGGAATTTGCATATTACAACCCCATCATTTCATGGATAATTCGGTCAGAGCCTTTTATTAGCCCCACAAGTACGAGCATATTGAACACGGTTTCGGCAAGGTAGCTCCACACAATAGTGGTCGCCTCGCCGCTGGCTACTGTTGGCGTACTGACAAACGACGAGTAAATCACGCAGGCCAGCACAATGACCGCACCCTCTAAGCACACGCCGACATAACTTTTCAAAAATGATATGCCCACGGATTGTGTGCTTTCCCCCGCAAAAGCCGCCAGCGGCAGCGGGGCCAGCGCTGTGTACATATACAAGCGGAAAAAGCGGCCATACACGGTAAGGATCATTACAAAGGAAAGCACCGTAATAAACAAGCTGCCGAGAATCGTTACGAGCCATAGCGGTATGCTGGCGAGAAATCCAACATTTTCGATAGCGGTCTGCATTTCTGCGGGCAGCGACACCATAGCTTCTGAGATACCGCCCATGCTGTCGGCCATATCTGTGACGATGCCGTTACAGATGGAAAACACATTCAGCATAATGTCCATGCCGTATCCCACAAGCGCTTTTGCCGCCACAAAGCGGAGAAAGTAATGGCTTGCAGCTTCGGGGCGTTTTAACTCGTGAAAATTCATTGTGTTTTTACATAGCGATATAGCAAAGAACAGCACGACCAGTGCATAGCCAATGCCAACCATACCATTGTGCAAGGTCTGCATCACACTCCACACTGAGCCGCCCTTAAAAGTTTGGGGGCCGGTTGTCACCAGCCCCCATAACTCGCCCAGCTTTCCATTCCATGTGCTGAACGCATTGTTTAGATTCTCGACGATCCAGTTTTGATTCAAGTTTTCACCCACTTTCAGATAAAAGAAAACAGCCGACAGAAAGTCTGCCGACTGCATAGCTTAATTAAAAAAATTGTTTGTTATTAGGGTGTCCATTGTAGAAGCAACTGCATCACATACTTCATCAAAGCTGATGGTGGAAGCGTAGTCGAAATCTTTTCGGTAATTATCCCATTGCCTACGCATAATCTCGCTGTTTCGCACCGCTTCCACAATTGCTCTATAATCTTGCAAAATCGAATCAGAGCCTCGCTTACTGGCTGTAGCCATCAGTGCCGCCCCTAAAGCGGGAAAGTCTATATTTTCTGCTTGCAGTTTGGTAAGGATATAGACATCATAATAATCTCTTGGCCGGGTATTCTGGTCACTGCGAGATATTACAGTCTCCAGCTTTTCCGCCAGAATGGTGGCCAAATTGTATGCCATAACTTGAATATGACGATCTTCCAGCATCAACTTGTAGTCATATTGAATTTCGCGTGGTGTGATTTTATCGCCAGTAGTAATGTCCAGCTTTAAGGGAACTGCCATAGGCGGAAAATCGGCTGTCAAAGCTACGCGGTATCCAGTATATTCATCACCCTCCCGGATTTCACCAATGCTTTTGAATGTAAATGTGATGTCATCGTCAACAGGAACGGTGAGAATCTGCTCTATCATTTTTTGGACGGCATCCTGCGTAACTGGATAACCCTTTATGGTTGCATCCATATCCATTGTCGCTCTGGAGTTCAGCCCCACCATAGAGGAAATTAAAAAGCCACCTTTGATGATGTAATTATCCCGATACGGGGATAATGATACCCGCTCCAAGAATCGTTCCAGCATATAATTTTGCAAAACAAGCTGTGCGGAAATCTGGTTTTCTTTCGCCAGCTTTTTCATAATCGCTTTCAGCTGCATAGCGTTTTTCATAATAGTACCTCCAAATAAGGACGCAGCCGTTTTTCTACGCGTAGTTGATGAGCATATTCCGAAAGCAAAGGAATGTTCTTATCTTTACGGCCAGCGTACCGCTTGAATGCATCTGTAATGATCTGAATATCCGTGTGGCTGATGGGCTTTAGAATTTCACATAGGGTTTTTTCTGCATTGTAGACCCGGACTGTATTTCCGGCAGGGGTGTCAACCAGCGCGATTCCAAGACTGTAATAAGGCTCTTTCTTGCAAGAGCATAAAATTCCCGCTGCTTTTGGACTGGATGTATTATATCCATAGGGAAATGCCATGTGAAACTTGTGTGGTGTCCTGTCAGTCAAATCATGCAGAAACAGTGCGGTATCCAATGCAAATACACCACGCTTATATCGCTCTTGAATGGATACAAATTCATCCTCCCAAACTTCCGGCAGGGTATATACCCCACGGGAGACCTGATCTAATCGGCCTGTATCGGCCAAATATTTCAAACTTCCGCGTGATATTCCGGCAGAAGAAATCATAGCAGCAGTTACGATGCCATTATTTTGGGAAGCCAACTCTATAATCTTCGTTGTAGAATCCATAGCACACACCTTCTCTCGAATTGACTTTTACGCTAAACATTATACGCTTATTTAGCATAAAAGTCAACGAGACGGCATCGCTTACAGAATCATATCAAGAATATCCTTTGCAAAGTAAATGACCACGCCGCCGAAGAACGTCATAAATCCTTGCGCCCGCTGGCTGGCATCGTGGCCTTTGAGGGCAAGGCCGATTTGCACGATGCCGAACCCCAGCAGGATCGCGCCGATGGCTTTGATGGCGCTGAACACAAAGTCGCTCAGATTGTTGATGGTCGTCAGCGGATCATCTGCAAAGGCAGGCATGGCCATAACAAAAGCAGCGGCAACCACCGTCGCCGCCACAAGATAAAGGCGCTTGATTTTGCGGTCAGTCACCTTGGTCGTATTGAGAGAAGTTTTCTTCATTTTCATAATAATTTTCCTCCGGGTGTTTTTCTAAGTAGTCGAGCTGTTCGTACATTTCTTCGGTGATTTCGGGTGCTGTCGCTGCGGCAACAGCGTCCATTGTGATAGTGACGGCGTCACCCATATAGTCGGGCGGCATTACATAAGGCTCACCTCCTGCATCGGGTGTATATTTTACATTCGGGTGGTGGAGCAGATTATACTTTTTGTCGATGACCGGGTCCTCGCTTCGCATCAGCAGCAGGCACTCATCGTCACGCATACGGCGAATTTCATCTGGCATACACAGTTCACGACCAGCGGTTTGCAGGCTGTCGCTGCTGCTGCCCCGGCTGCCTTTTCCAATGCTTTGGCTTTTGGTGCGTTCGGTTTCCTTGCCGAGAATCTTGGAAAGATATTCGTATGTGCCGTACTCGTTACCGCCGAGGTAAAGCAGGGTGTCACAGTTTCCAATTATGCCTTCCCAATCGTCTTTGAACAGGCTTTTTAGCTGGGCAATGTTCTGCAAAATAATGTCGCAGCTGATATTTCGGCTGCGGCACACTGCCAAGATATTTTTGAAGTTCTTGGGCAAGGCAACATTTGCAAACTCGTCCATCATCAGCCGCACATGAACCGGCAGCGCACCGTTGTATTCCGGCGTGGAATCTGCCAAACGAAAAAGCTGGTCGAAAAGCTGCGTGTAGAGCATCGTTGCAATGAAATTAAAAGTTGTATCATTGTCGGGCAAAACAATAAATAATGCCCGCTGCTCCAGCCCCATACGCGGCAGGAACATTTCATCACGAGAAGTCATTTCCGCAAACTTACGGCTGTTGAACATATAGAGATTGGCCGCAGCGGAAATCAAAATGGATTGCAACGTCTTTTTCGCACCCAACATAAAAGACTTGAATTGCAAGACAGCGGGGTGCTGCGGGTCGCGGCGCTCCAATTCTCCAAACAGCATCATCAAGGGGTTCTCGACCATTTCATTTTCGCTGACTTGGCAATTCAGAATCATATACATCAATGTGGAAAAATTCTGCTCACTGGCAGGGGCTTCGTACATGAGATAGAGAATCAGCGCGGAAATCAGCAGCACCGAGGAATCATCCCAAAACTTATCGCCGCCGCTGGGGGCATCCTTGGGTTTGGTGTTGTTGACGATGGCGAACGCCAGCTTGATGGCGTCCTCATCGGTTTCGAGATAGGCCATCGGATTGTAATGGCCTTGAAAATGCACAAGGTCAAGCACTGTCACACTGATTCCGTTCATTTCCATAATCCTACCCTGTGTACGCAGCAGTTCCCCCTTGGGGTCCAGAAAAAGATAAGAGCCAATCAGTTGCAGCGCATTGGGCTTCACATAAAAGCGTGTCTTGCCGCTGCCAGATCCGCCGATTACGATAATGTTGAGATTATGTTTATGCGCGTGGCTGTCGGTGCTGAAGCGTACATTCTCGGTCAAAATGTAATTTTCTTTGGGGGCTTTGGTATTGCGGTACTTGATGTTTAGTCTGTGGGCGCTGCCCCACTTGGCCGTACCATGTTCCGCGCCGGGGTGGCGGTCTGCTTGGTCGAGCATATAGCAGTAGACGGCCAACGGATAAAGCACCAGCACCGCCAACAGAAATTTTGGAGTGCTGGCGCACCAGCGCAGCATGGATGGGGTGTGCAGAATTTCGGACAACACTGCGGTGATTTCTGCCAGCCCCTGCGCCTGTTCAGTTGCCTGTGCCAGCGCTGCGGCAGCAAACAGCAGCGGTATCAGCAATAGCCCGTACAGAATAATTTCTGTGCGGCGGTCCTTATTCGGGCGCATGATATTTAGCGGACCTCATCCCGCTGCGGTGCGCTCTGGCCGCGCTGCAGGCCAAGTGCCTTTTCTACAGTGTCTCCAATAGTCACAGACAGTTCCCGAATTTCTTCCAGTGCTTTTCGTTCCTCGCCGGGTGGAATGTGGGTGCTCATCCCGTCCAAAACAGCAGCAGCGGTATCGGGCATCGGCAAGGCAAAACGCCCGCAAAACTCCACCGATACTGCCATCGCCGTTTTTCGTAGATAGGGCGCTTGGGAGATCCCCGGCGTGTGCTGCTCTGCGGTTGCAATAACAATTTCTGCGGGCAGATGCGCCAGCACATCTTGCTTTATCATGGTCGGCGGGAAAACAATGGCCTGTTGCTCGGCATCGTACCCGACAACGCCCTCGTTTTGATAAATGATGTTGACCGGGGAAAGGCGCTCCAGTTCCTTGATGGCCTTGTCCATCTGCTCCGGCTTGATTTCCGGGATTGGATACGGCTTGTTGCCGTAGGTCATGGACACATCGAAAATTGAGCCGACATTATAATAACCATTGACGCGCACAAGCTGCGGGATGCCTTTTGCCCCTTTGTTTACGCGCCGCCCGAATTTATCCCAGTCTCTGGCGGTCAATACGGCCCGCGCTTGCGGCAGGGTTTGCAGCAGAAGTGCTGCATTGCCGGATGTGATATGGCTGCCAAGCCGCCCCCTGCCGTACAGATAGTCGGCAAGGCGCTGGCCATCCTGCACAACTTCCTGCAATACGGATTTTTGCGCCGCAATGGTTTCTTTAAGTTCGGCTTGCTTTTTCGCTTTCCATTCCTCGATGGGCAATCGCTGTTCGTGCATTTATCGTTCCTCCTTCGCAGTAATATCCTGCACTTTTTCCTGCGCCTGTGCTGCTTTCTGTGCTGCATTTTTCAGTGCCATAATTGTGGCCCGCACAGATGGCCGAGGGTCAATATCCAAAGGATTCTTCCCGCGCGTCAACAAGCTGCTGTCGGATTGACGGCGGGTCGGGTCTTTTTTTCTGTCTGTGGTGGTAACTTTGGGAATGGCATACCCAAGCTGCTCATAAATGCGATTCAGTTTGGAAACGTCCTCGGCCTTGAACATGACGTACACTTTTTCGTTTTGTGCCTTATCTTTGATGACCGCGAATAAAACGCCGTACTGCTTGGCCAATTCCTTAAACTGTCCCACATCTTTGCTTTGCAGGGCAATAATTTTCAATTCTTTGCCCTCCCGCAACAGACGGTCAAGGCTGGTCTTGCCCTTGACCTTGGGATTTTCTTTGGCATAGGCCAGTGACAACGCCAGCGCATTTTTGATGCCAAGTGCAGACAACTTAATGGCCACTTCGGTAACCTGTAAGGCTTCCCGCACCATCTGGTCGGCAGCTTCGCCTCCGTTGTTCATCCTGTTTCACCTCATTTCGTTCTTCCTGTGCGGCAAGTTCTGCTTGCCGTAGTTTTTCCTGCACCTCGGCAGCATCTGTTTCGATGCCGGAACAGATGTAAACCTCATGGCGCAGGGCTTTCATTTGCTGGGTCAGTGATTTGATTTTTTCTTCCCGCGCGGCACGTTCCGGCTCACGTTTTTGGCGATACAGAACTTTGCGCTGGCGGGCAAGCTGTTGGATTTGGACTTCTGCATTTTCCTTGTAGGCCAGCAGTTCATCCATAGTTTCAATATGGTTTTCCCATAGGAATTTCGTTTGCTGCTGGTATCGGCTGAACAGCAGAAAATCCTCACGCAGCAAAAAGTAGCAGCGCTTTGTGCTCTTGCCGTGGTAGGCTTTCTGCAGCAGGGCGCAGTAGTGATAGTAGCAAGCCATAAAGCCGGACACCTTGGGATACCGGCGCGGCAGCTTGCCGCGATACCGCACCCGCTGCACAGGGGGCTGTAATTCTGTGGGCTGCCATTTCGGTTTTGCCGGGGCGTTTTCCTGCCGGTATTCCTGCTGCATTTCGGTGGGCATACGGTGCAGTTTGTGGTAGTACTCCCGCAGCGCTGTCTCGGAAAAGCGCGGGTCGAGCCGGTCAATGCGGATATTTCGTTGAGCGTCTTTATGGCGCACGGCCATGTGTTCCACACGCGGGCCGTATTTGACCGTGTAGCCCATGTTCTGCAATTCGAGAATAAAACCATCAAAGCTGTCGGCGGCAGCAATAGCCTGTTCCACATCTTTACGAACCATACCTCGGATGGTAGGCTTGCCGGTCTGACCGCTTAGCCACTCGTCATAAGATTTTCCCTTGCCGTCCGTTTCGATGACGGACAGCCGATTTTCTCGGCAAAGTTCATCCGATACCTGTCGTATTCCGTGGTAGTAGGTGTCAAAGTTGTTGCGGAACATTTTGCCATCCGCATAGGATACCGAATTGACGACTATATGATTGTGCAGGTGGCCTTTGTCCAAATGGGTGCTGACCGTACACTCAAACCGATCCGCAAGAAACCGCTGTGCAAATTCACAGCCAATCTCGTGTACTTGGTCGGGCGTGGCTTCACCGGGGCTGAAACTTTGTATGATGTGGTAGGCCAAAACTCCCTTATCCGTGGGTTGCTCCCACAATCGTTTGGTTAATTCCATGCTCATACAGGCTGTCTCCGGGTCACAATGAAAGCCTGTCACATACAGTTGATGCTCTGTCTTATCTTGGCTCTGCGTATAGGATAAGAGCCGCCTTAAATCATCATCAGCAAATTTTTCAGTTTTGTTTGGATTGCTGGTATAATCCAGACATCGTTGCAGATGATGCTTTACTGCTTTGATTTTTGTATAAGCTATTGGACCCCACCTCCCTTAATGTACCTCCATATTTGCTCCATGATTTGTTTTGCAGTCAGCAAGTCGGTATTACTTACTTTTCCGCTGGCGTTAGCAATGTGGGCAAGCTGGTTTAGATTGTTGCCAAGGGCTGCAATTTGGCGTGACATTTTTATGTAGTCGGCTGTCGGACGCTCCAGAAGTGGAGCGTCCATCAATACTTTGCGCAGCACTTGCTCTTGATTTAGCCCTGTGCTTTTACTTAAATACCGCAGTCGTTCCTGCTCGTCTTGATTGAGCCGTAGAAGTTTTTTATAGGTTCTTGCTTTCATAATTCACCATCCGATGCAGGGGTTTTAGGGGTATTCCCCTAACAAGTGGGCGATGTGATATCACATTGCCGTGCTTGCTCGTACTGTGCCATAGGCACAGTACGCCGCCTGCTGAAAATCACCACGGCAGCTGCAACCCCTTTCGGGTAGCATAGCGTTCGACACGATGAGCCAGCCGAAACATATTAACCCGGTCACGCAGGCTGTACTCGGTAGCCGTGACCTGTACACCGCGCTGCATGAGCCGCTTGAAAAAGGAGTACAAGTGGCGCTCCTTGCCGCTGATCTGCCGCATACGGCAGATATAAACGCGGTCAACTTTTCCACCCTTAATCTGCTGCATCATATCGCGGTAGCCGGGGCGCAGCAGCCAGCCGCCGCGCTCGTCAATGCTTCCACCGACAATATCACAGCCGTCATGCAGAGCCTGCATTGAGCAAACTTTATAGCTGTTCATTGTGCCATCGTAGTCGCCGGGAATTCGCGCGTACACCCACGCGCGGGGTCTTTTCTGTTCGTCCATTCTTCACCGTTCCTCATAAAAACTTAGTTGTTCGCCCTCCTGCAGAAAGCGTTCGTCTATCTCACGAAAAGTGCGCCGCCAACTAAAACGTTCGGTGGGTTTATTCGGCACGTCCTGTAATTCAAGCAAAAGCTGCCAGAGTTCGGGGTGGTATCTGTAGAGATGCCGCAGTTCGCTGATTGATGCGTTCGGGCAAAACCAACAACCCCCGCGTTTAGTGAAGTCATACAGCGGGGACAGCAGCTCCTCAGCTGCGCACATAGACCTCGCTTCGGGTTCGGCCACATGGTACTTGTCCAGCAAAGAAATCTGACCGGGCTTTAATCGTGCCAGTCGCTTGGGTTCATCTGCGGCGATGCCGATGTACTGCACCGTGTCCGGAGGCAATGCCTTCTGATATGCCTTGATCGGCGGCAGCTTGCAATCTCGCTGAATTGTACAGCGCCCACTCAGAGGGAATCCCGAAAGCATCCCCTTGGTTTTTCCTCGTGTGACAACATGGTAAAAGCAGGATAGATAGGTCTTTTCGGAGCGCAAAACCCGTGTCGGGATGCCGCGCTGTTCAAAATACGGGATTGCTGTTTCGTGGATAAATCGGTTGTGTTCGGGCAGCTCGCCGGATATTTCCTCGCTGAACATGACCTCGCAATACACAAGTTCGTCCAGCGGTTCACCATGCTGCAAGGCCAGCAGCGCGGTGGCGATACTGTCTTTTCCGAAACTGCAACTTAAAATGTGTTTTGCCATCTTCTCTCCTATAAAAATAGGGAGGGCCGCGCGGTCCTCCCCGTAAAAAAGTATATTTCATTTTCCGATTATTCCTTAGTCCTCGGTGTCCTCGTCATCATCGTCACGGGGCGCAATATCTTTGCGGCGGGCGTTCTTGTGGACCAGAACGGCCAGCCCTGCAAGAGAGATTCCCGCAATCGCCAGCAGCAGCCCCAACGGAGAATTATCGCCGGTCTTAGGAATTGTCAGCAGCGGCGTGGGGGTTGCAGTGGGTGCAGCGGGCGCTGGGGTCGTGTTCGGCGTGGGCTGCGGAGTATGGTCCGGGGTCGGCGTGTTGTCGGGGGTAGGTGTCGGTGTGTCCTCGCGGGCATCTTTCATTACCACGGTCTGCATCTCGCCGGTGGGCAGAACGGTAAAGTCGATACTTTCTGCAACCTTGTAGCCGTTGGGTGCGGTGATTTCCGTCAGTGTATAATCTCCTGCTGGCATCTTTTCCACATAATGTGGTTCGTTTGTGGAAATCCAACGGTCAATCTCGGTGCCGTCCTTGTCCTTGATAACCAGTTCTGCGCCGGGAAGTTCTTCGTTGGTGGTGATGTCTACCTTGGAAATTTTCACCTTGATGGTATCATCAAACATTTCAAAGGTCTGCACCTCACCTGTGGGCAGTACCTCAAACTCCACACGCTCCGCAATGGCATAACCGTCCGGGGCAGTCACCTCGGTCAAAGTATACTTGCCAGCAGGCAGCCTTTCCATGTAGTGCGGTGCATCGGTAGAAACCCAGCGGTCAATTTCGTTGCCTTTTTCATCGGTAAGCGTAAGTTCTGCGCCGGGAAGTTCTTCCTTGGTGGTAAGGTCTTTCTTGGAAATCTGCACCTTGGTAATATCATCCCGCATAATAACGGTGGCATCGTCCAGCAGTCTCCAGTCATCCCACTTCCAGAACAAAATGTTCTTGGTGGTCAGATAGTAAACTTCGCACTCCTCCAAAGGATTGCCGCCCTCGTCAGTTTTCTGAATCAGGCGGAACGTAATATTATCGGCCAGTGCGTACCCATCGGCGGCGCGGATCTCCGTCAGTGTGTAAGATTCACCGAAATGCAGCCCGGTCACGCGATGCGGTTCATTGGTGGACACCCATGTGGTTACGATGTTGCCATCCATGTCCTTGATAGCAAGTGTAGCGCCGGGCAGTTCTTCATCGTTGGTAAGGTCGCGCTTGCTTACCCACATTTCCGTAGGCTTATTGGAACAAGTGTTATCCAGCACCATAATAGCTTGTCCGTCATAGGTGAAAGTAACCTCCATCGGCTCCTCGTTGACATAATAGCCGAGAGGGGCGCGGAGTTCCTTGACGATGTAATTACCGCTGTTGGTGGTGGCGTCCTTGCGGATGCTGCTGCCGTAATACTCGCCGCGAATGGGAATATCGCAGTCAAAATAGGTGTAGCCGTCTGCGCCGGTTTCGGGGCTGGTGGCGACCAGTTCGCCCGCTGCAAACAGCAGTTTGCCGTCAACGCTGTAAATATCATCAGCCGTGTACAGGTTGAATACTGCACCGGCAAGGTATTTGCCGGTTTCGCGGTCAACCTTGTAAACGCCGACTTTGGCTTTTTCGCGGTCATTGTAGAATTTCAAGGTCTGCTGCTCGATGAAATCGGCGTTGGCATCCTTGCTGCGCACGACCTCAAAACTCTGGGAAGATGCAGCGCCATCATATTTGGCAATGCTCGTGGCCATAACCACATCGTTCAACTGGGCATCCCAAACGAAAGTGACATCATAGCTGTCAGAAGTGCCGACATAGCCGTAAGGCGGTTTGGTTTCCTCGATATGGTAGCTGCCCAGCGGCAGGGTCACGCTGACTTCGCCAATCGTGCCGTCATGGATTACAGACAGGAAATCGTAGGTGGCCTTAGTGCGGGCCGGGGCAAAGGTGGCAATATCCGCGCTGCCGTTGCCGGTAGTGACTACGGCGACTACATCGCCCTTGGCATACCAGAGCGTGCGGTTGCCATAATTGTCGGTCTGCCGATCCTGCGTATAAATATCCTCGGCGGCGGTGATGGTGTATTCCGCACCGGCCAGCGGGCGGGTTTCATACACAAAATTGCCGTCCTCGGCCTCGCCGGTCATCCACGGGTCAAGTGCGCCAGCTTCTGTTTTCCAGCCAGCTAAGACCTCGCCTGTTTTGCGGATCGTCAATTTGCCCAGCGTCTCATGGTTAGAGTAGTTTTCACCAATCACAAGGGTATCCATGCCGTTCTCGTTTTTATCGCCGGTGGCTGCATAAATGCGGTCTGTGGTGATTTCAAAATCCACATAGTAGATGCCATCTGCATCGTCGGTCAAAATGCCGTTTTCATATCCGGCAGAATCCAGCCATTCGTTGTAGAATCCGTTCGGGCCGGTGACTTCCACAATGCGATATTTACCCAGCGGCAATTTTTCAGGCAGCGTCAAGATGCCCTCGCTGTTGGTGTAGAAAGTGTCTACATCTTTTGTCAGATGGCCGTTGACGGTATCGGTCATCGTGACGAGTTTCGGGTTGCCGTTGCTGTCATAACGGTAATGCCCCTGCTCGTCCAGCCAATAGATTTGGAAAGCGGTGTCGGGCAGCAGTACCGGTTTGCCGGTTTCCTCGTCAACTTTGGTGATGCGGAGATAAACTTCGATTTCCTCGTCCAGTACGGTGAATTTCTGATAACTGTCAGAGCCTGTCATTACGCTGTCCTTGGGGGTGGCCATAGCGCCCCACGGGTTGCTATCCTGTTCGGGGTCAACGGTGACAATAAAAGGCTCAGCTTGGAACAGGTCGTGCGGCACAGTTGTTTCGACAACGAGATATGTTCCATAGGGTAAACCCTGCACACGAATATTCCCGGTGTCATTGCTGAAGATTTCGGAAAGCTGGTATTCGTTGGCGCTGCCGGTGGGCTGCCAGCCATCGCCCTTACCGTTCTTGTTTTCTCCTGCGGCAGTCAACGTTTTGTTGTACGCGGCAATTTCGTCAGCGTTGACCTCATAGGTCTTTGCGATGGCCTGCGTTTCCGCAGAAAAATCCCACTTCGGATGCTCGTTATCGTAGGTCTTATCAATGTAGGCATCCAAAATGCTTTGCAGGGTGTAGCTGCCGCTGCGGGTCTGCTCAAACTGCTTCAGTTTGGACAGGTCGGACACAAGGAAGAATGTAAAGCCCGCGCCCTCCAGTTCCAGTCCGTTGCTTTGGCCGCTGGAGGATACGATTTTGCTGATTTCCACATTGCCTTTTGCCGCTTGGTCTTGGCTCTCGGCCAGCGCATTGTCAGCATGGATGTGGTAATTGGCGCTGTAACTGGTCTTGTCGATCTGTTCACCGGCTGCCTGTCGGTTGTCGGCAAAGGTGGTCTTTTCTACATACCAACCCTCATCAGAATAGGCAGGCGTGATGTAGTAGTTATGCTCATCGACAAGATAGCCGTCTGCAAAGGACAGGTAATAGGCATCGTAAGTCCAAGAGCCATCCAACGCTTTACCTTTAGAGACTGTAGAAAACTGGTTCTTGTACACCCAATCCGTGTACTGCCCGCTGCCGTTCTTGGCAAGCGCGGCGGTCTGCCCGGTGGCTGCCTTGGTGCGACTGTCCACGGTGGGATAGGTGCTGGAAACAACAAGAGCGCCGTCACGCAGCGGGATAACCACGCCGGTGGAGCGCTCTACGACATAATACTTGCCGAGGTACAAATTGCTGAAGCACAGCCAGCCATTCTCGATTTTAGCGCTGGCTACAAGGTGGTCTTTTTTCAGAACGGGTAAATAATCAGACACCCACTGCCCGCTGTTGTCGCGGATTGTGGTGTGCCAGATGGGATTGCCGTCTGCATCCACGATTTTGGAGTAGTCCACTACGCCGGTCACGCCATCGGGGTGCGTAATATCTTCGGCGGCGTAAAGGTCGTACACCGCGCCGTCCAGCGCGGCATCGCCGTGAGCTTGCCCGCTGGCAAGGGCTGTGCCGTGGGCGGTGCTGCCGCCCACATACCGCACGGCATCAAGGTCAACCTTGGAGATGCTGATTTCGCCCAAGGTGCGGTCATTTTTCATAACGCCGTCTGAGGGCGTGATTGTGTAGCTGTCCTCATTGGCCGCCTTGCCGCTATTGTCGGTGTTATAAGTACGACGGGAATCCTTGGCAGTGTCGTAGATGGTAACGGTGGTTTCTACGCCTGTACTGGTGACAAGTTTGGTGCCGCCTTTGTCGGTAGCGGCAATATCGGCATTATAGTCAGCGTTGTCCAGCCAGATTACAGAATTGTCGCTGTCCTCGGTGATTTCGATATAGTAACCGCGCTTGCCCAGCGGAGTGTTGGCCATGCCGGGATGATTGATGTCTGTCCAATCGCCAAAATAGCCTGTGGGCGCTTTGCTTTCCACGATGATAAACTTGCCCGTATTACGCTGGGTGTAGTAAAGGGTATGCCGCATGGAATCCGTGGTCACATAGGCTGCACTGTTGATGACCGCATAAGTGCCATCGCCTTGGCGCTGCACACTGTAAGTGTTGTAACCGCCGGTGGGCTGGTATTTGCCTGTTACAGTATCCCACTGGAAAATCTCATATTGCGCGTCGGCAGCAATCTGATTGCCGGTTTCACTGTCGGTTTTCTTGATGTTGACCTGCAAGGACCATTCATCGTTTTTCATCAGATAGGCATTGTTGGAATTGGCCGGTACAGAAATAGTCTGGTTGCTGCCGTTGCTGCCCCAATACATTGCAAAACCGTAAGGAACACCCACTTCCTCATAGCGGAATTTGACGTTCGCCAGTTCTGCCTTTGCAGATGCAACCGCATTGTCCACCATGCGCTGAGCCTCGCCCTGCAACTCGGCAATCGCAGCATCGCGGGCGCTGTCGGCGGCTGCATCGGCTTCATCCTGCGTGGTGTAGGGGCCTACTCGCCCGCTGCGGCTGTCGGTGGTTTTGCTTACGGAGTAGTGCAGCGTCCAACTTGCGGATGCAGCACCGCCATTGTTTTGGAAATTGTCATCGTTGGTATGGCCAGCAGTGGTAACGGTCTGTTTATCTGCGGGAGAAATATTCCATGTGCCGCCGTCAATAGTACCGCTTTTGGTGATGGGTTCAATCTCGATGGTCGCGCCGTCCACCTTTTCATTGGTTTTAAGCTGCACCTTGTCGGTGATGATGCCGTAGTCAAAATCAAAGCTGCCGCTTGCGGTCTGCGCAGGGGCTTCCCAGTTGGCGTAAATTTCCTGCACGATGGGTTTGGGATTCGGTTCGTCATCGGAGATTTCGGGGCCAATCACAGCCACAGTCTGCCAGCCCGCGCGGCCTGGCTGATAGATATAGGTGTAGTAGCCACGGGCGGATGCGTAGGCGTCTGTGCCCTCCAACAGCGCCTGTGCGGATCCCATAAGAATTTTAGCGGCGGTGCTGTCGGGGTAATTCTCGATAATCTGCATCTGCGCATCTGTATAGATCGTGCGGCAGGAATCCAGCAAACTCGGCGCTTCTGCGGAGAGTGCAACCGGAGGGAGCTCCTGCATACCGAGCGAAAGCTGGGTCAAACCGCCCCAGATTCTGTACTGGTTGCCATAGTGGTCGCCGGGTACATACTGGTCTGCGCCAACCATAGAAGTATTGACATAAGTGTACGTTGGACAGTTCTTGGGCTGGCCGTCTGCGCCGGGGGTGCAGCAGTAGGCGGGTTCGCCGTTGAACCAGATCAGCCAAGTGCCGTTGACCTTGGCAACCTTGGTGATCTTGCCACTTGTTACGTCGGGGATAGGGCGTTCGCCGTAGGCAGCAATACCGGCATCAGCAAACGGAGATGCCACCGTGTGTTCACGGTCAATGGTGACATACAGCGTTTTAGTCTGCGTGCTGCCGTCCGAGCCGGTGTAGACAAGCTGTGCGTTAAAATCGGCAGCGGCCTGTACATATACGCCCATGACGGCGGCAGAGGTTTCATGGTAGCTATTGTGCAGCAAGGCATCGGCATCAGTGGCGGGTTCGCCGTAAAAGTCCAGCAAGGTCACGCCATCCGGCAGGATCATGTCGGTGCTGCTGCCGTCTGCGGGATATTCGACCTGCGCCATAATGGGAACAATGGCATAGTCTGCGCCGTCCAACAGGGGCGCTGCCATGGTAAGACCGTCATTGTCCAGTGCAGCGGCGGTCAGATAGCTGTCGCTGGTTTCTTCCAGTTGGCTTTCGGGCCACTCGGAAATACCGATTTTAGTTTCACCAGTGGCAACCGGCAAACCCTCGCTGCCGATGTAGGAACCAATGGGTGTATCGGGCAAGTCAGTGTACAGTTCCGCGCCGACAACGGCAGCAGAGATTTCTTCTTCAGCGGGCTGCTCTTCTGCCGTTTCCGGGGTAGCTTCGGTTACATCCTCACCGGGGTCGGGGCTGCTCTCGTCGGTCTGGCCGTTGTCTGTTTCAGACGGCTCGGTCTGCTGCTCCATCTGCACGGTTTCCTCGGTGGGCTGCGGTGTGGGTTCCTCCGCAAACGCCGCACCGGGCAGCATGGAGCAGAGCATTACCGCCGCCGCAAACAGCGCGGTAACGCGTTGCTTCAATTTATAATGTGTTTCTTTCATTGTGAAATCCTTTCAAAACAGAGATTTTTTCACGAAAAAAAGCGCCTGCAAAATGCAGACGCTGCGGTTATCTTTCGGGGGTATCTTGGGCGGGCTGGCCTTTTGCTTTTTCAAATTTTCGCACTTGGCTTACAAAACCGTCCAATAGGCAGGTATGCGCTTGTAGGTCAGCGTAGTAACAGGAACGGTCAAATCCACGGCGATCCATATCTTTGATCGTGCGAATGGAATCTGCCCATTTTCTATTTATGAGCGAAATGCGACCATCTCCATCACGGGTTTGAATGGCCGCTGCCAACACATATTTTGTGCGCTCCAAACCATATTCCGCCACTACCTGTTCAACAGCGCCAGCGCCCAGCCGCATACCATCAAAGCGCTGTGCAAGCGCTGCGTCAATCTCGTCCCGACACCTTTCATTCAAGTGGCAAGACGCATGGTACTGCTGCAATTCGCCGTGTTCGCGGGCATAAGTGACGGACTGTCGATATACTTTTGGTGGGTTCTGCTGCTGCTCCTTTTTCAGCAAGTCATCTGCACGGTCTTCCACGCACTGAGCCACAATGCTCATATAATCGGTTTCCAGCTTGGAAAAATCCTTATACACATCCGCCAGCGGCGCGGGAGATTTCAGCAGCGCCCGCACCTGTGCAGGGGTGAGGTTCATTTCTTCCGTTGCAAGAATAATGTCCTCACGGACGCTGTACTCGTAGGCGTGATGTAGAATTTCTTCTGGCGGCTGTGCGGTCAGCCATAGGCAATAGGCGCTCTGCTCCACCCGCATTTTTTCGCAGAGCTGCTCCTGCAGGGTCATTCTTTTACCTCGCACACCAAAGAATTGGTTTCCAGCACATGACGCCAAAAATCGACCTGCCTGTCATAAGACATATTTTCATAGCAGACATCAATCAGCGTTGCATACAGCTTTTCCTCATCTTCAGGGGAAATGGCAAGAGAAATATTGTTTTGCGAACAATAGCACAGGTAATCAACAAGGTCGCCCATAGTATCTGCACCGCTGTTCTCCAACAATTCTTCCCACTCGTGCGGAAAACCGAGATCTTCCAGCACAATATCCACCGTGTCGTCACACATAGGAATGCTTACGGTTACTTCCTCTCCCGGATGCGGGCTGAAACAGTCCAAAATAGGTAAACAGCCAGCGTGTCCGGCTGCATCTGCCAATGTGTTGGCTAACAGACTCATCATTTCATCGTGCGTCATAAAATCCTCCGAAGCAGATAAGATCCCACAAAATTACGACTGCATACTGAATAAATCACTTCGTGTATGCAAATCATTCAACATCTCTCCATTCCAAGGAGTTGTTTTCAAGCATATCTTCCCAAAATACCATCTTGCCGTCCATGTCCATATTTTCATAGCAGATTTTGAGCAATGCAGTAGAAAGGACATCATCGGCACTTGAATTTTCGGATTTGTTTTTGTTCAGATAATCGGCAACGTCTCCGATCGTTTCAGCATCGATTTTTTTCAGCAATGGTTCGCACTCCTCCGGCCAGATTTCGCTGCCCACCGGCATGATGCGCATAACAGCGTCAACAGAATACTCTATGCGAGTTTTATCTTCCTCGCACTGTGAGAAACCGTCTATAACGCTAATACAGCCCTCATACCTTGCCTTTGTAAGCAGGGTCAACGCTAATTCTTCAATAAGTTCGTCATAAATCATGTTTTCCTCCAATAGAAAAAGCGCCCACAAAAGTGAGCGCCCAGATAAAATATTCAGTTATGAGAGCATCGTCAAACTGCCGTTTGCAGCATCTGTTTTCAGAATGGTGATCCAGTTGCTTTTGCCGTAGAGAAACCGCACGATATGCACGGTTTGCGTGGCATCGTCCACCGTATAGAACGCAAGGTAGTTCATAACGATGGTGAAGCGGATTCCCCATAGGGAAAGCAGTTTGTCGGAAACGACTTCAAATTTGTGCGGGAATTCTGCCAGTGCTCCGATTTTTTCGTCGGCCACATCCAACAGCCTGTCGGCGGCAGCTGGATTTTTCAGTACAAGGTCGATATAGTCGTAGGCGTTCGCCATATCGCGTTCGGCGGCTTGGGTGACATGAATGTTGTATTTCATCTGCGCTCCCTGCGGTGGCGCAAATCAGCCATAACATCGGCAAAGGGGCGCGTGTTCCCGGCTTCCACGTCGGCAAGGCCCTCTTGCAGCTTGCTGTACAGTTCAATGCGGCCCGCCATTTCCTCATAGGTTTCCATGCTCATAACGGCAAGGTCGCCCTTACCGTTTTTGGTAATAAAGACCGGTTCGTTGTAGGCATGGCAGTAAGAGGAAATGTCATTGTAGTTGTTCCTTAAATCTGCGCTGGAACGAATGTTCGGCATAGATAGCACCTCTCTTTCATACAGAAATTATATCATAATTTGTGTATGAAAACAAGTAGGAGTTTTAGTTGAATGTGACAGTCCAGTAGGTATACTGCCCCTCGGCGGTGGAGCAAAACCAACAGGCCACACCCATGCTCGTAAAGCTGGCGTTGGTGATGTTGGCATAGTGGGCAGGACTGTTCTGCCAATAGCTGCATACGCTGCTGGCCGAGCCGATAGGACCGGCTGGG
>ENA-ORRL01000803-ORRL01000803.1-human-gut-metagenome-genome-assembly--contig:-NODE-803-length-29885-cov-9.254107_pt1 | contig 29885 bp, 19 predicted proteins | sample MGYA00242175_ERZ509134 | MGnify/ENA primary metagenome ERZ509134 (study PRJEB26280, sample SAMEA2338660) | human gut metagenome | biome: human gut; feature: human-associated habitat; material: faeces... | reverse complement strand
GATTGATGTTGAAACATTCCGTTTATCACATGACCGCTTCCTTTGTATAGACGATGATGTGTATCACATAGGAGCATCCATTAAGGACTTGGGCAAGAAGTGGTTTGGTTTCTCCAAGATGGAGATACTTACACTAGACGAATTGGTGGAAAGGATTAATAGAGAGTAATCAATGCGCAATATTTCAAGAATATAAACATTAAAAATTGCGATTTATGAAAAGAAATTTAGGTATACTATTAATGACAATGATTTTCATAACGGTATTATCAAGTTGTGAAAAAAAGGATGTTCTAAAGCTTAAGACTGTCTGGGGAGAAGCGACTATAAATAATAATTGTTTATTTCAATACACAACAGTTGGCGATGTTTTATCTAATAAATACTGGTTTCTTCCATTAGGTGGTGACATTTGTATAGTCAAAGAAGGCGTATGTTACTTTCAAATGTTTCTACGAGATTATGAAGAAAAGGATACCTATAATTTTTGGCTAATCCTGATTGGGTGCTATGCTGATGAGAAATTTCCGATTATTGGCAAGGAATACAAGATAGTTGCCCAGGATCAAGTTAATTTGGGCAATATAGGCATCTCTTTCTATGAGAGTGGAAAACTTAGAGATTTCTATTCTGAGAACTCCGAATTTGTGTCTTACGGCATCGCAGGCTTAAGCATACCACCTTCTCATGAGAAATTTATACCCTTAGCTGGATCGATAAAATTTGTGAAAGGAGACACGAAGTCTGGTGAGTATTCCATTTCATACAGTCTTAAAAGCGAAGATAATTCTGCCAGTGATACATACAGTATTATGGGTAAATTTAATAGTAAACTTAAAATTATTAAACAATAATGAAAAGCACCATCGCCGATTTTCGTCAGGCTGTTAGGCAATGTCAGTTCAGACAAACCGCTGCAACCGTAGAAAGCCTCGTCGCCAATATTTTTTAGATTCTTTGGCATGACAATTTCTTCCAAATTGTCGCAATCTTTGAATGCTCCATCGCAAATAATCTCGACACGGTCGTCAATTGCATAATGTTTGCCGGCATACGCTTTTGCATCAACAAGTTTCTTATAGTCCTTGCTGTACTTCACGCCAAACACGTCATTCGCCACCTCCAGAGCTGTCTCTAATGCTGAAAAATCTTCTTCCATTAAATGCTTTAGTTTAATAGCCCGTAAAATGTGCGAGAACCCGCCAATGCGTCACGCCATCTCTTTCAAGACTTTTTATTCGTTAATATTTTCACTTTTCTTCTCCCGGCAAAGCCTCTTATGTAGCTGAATTCTTTCCAGCCTTCCGCCTGTTTGTAGGCGGTGGCTGATCCTTCCGGAACAAACGTATTGGCATCGAGATTGTTTGGAAATTCATCACCGTCAGAATCTGATGGTGTGTCTCTCCGTGGCCAGCGCGCCGACAATGCCCCAACCGTTGTCTACGTTGCTGTGGATTAGCACCGTCTCTGAGTAGGCGTCGCGGTCGGTGATGCGGTAGATCCACACAGAATTGAGGTAATGGTAGAAATCCGGGGTAATCGATTGCAGCTCGATGTCAACCCATTTGTCCTCAGGTCCTTCGCGACCATTGGAGTGCACAGGCCGCGTTTCGCGCAGCTGCGTTTCCACTACGAAATCGTAAGTCTTGCCGTTTATCAGATAGTCGCTGAACACGTTCGACATTCCTGCCGCCCAACCGCCGTAGCCTTTGTGGAGCGCCACGTTCTTGAAAATGACATCGCTGCTTGCAAACGAGTCCTTGAAAAAATACATACTGCCTAAATGTCCGGCGCTGCGCACTTTCAGCCGATAATAATTATTCTCGGAAGAAGGGTCGGTGAAGCGCAGCGTGATGCGCGCCACGGTGTCCTGCGCGGTGTTGGTGTCGATGTCGTACGACATCGGGTCGTAGAGCCTCTCGCAACTCACAATCTCAAGCCGCTGATGCTGCGGCACAACCACTTGAGCGCAGGCTGTGGGATAGCCGTCGGCGGCAGCCTCGATTTTAATCACGTCGCCCTCTTTCGGGCGGTAGTCGCATTGGAAATTGAGATTGTCGGCATTATACTTCAGTTGATATACGTTGGAACCGTTGACCGTAGCCGTAACCTGAGTGGTCGGAATCACCGTCAGCCTCACAAGCTCGTCGTTGAAATTCTTGTCCTCATAGTCGGCGAAGTCGATATATTCATCGATTGTGAATTCCTTGAAACTCGTAGCCGTGGTGACGGTTGCGGTCAAGATGGTGTCGGTAGAGACCAGGGCGTTGACCGTCAGTTCCGGCGGCAGTTCCGTATCATCGTTTTTCAGTTCAATCTCGCAGCTTGTGGCGAGAAAAACGATTAAGGCAAGCAGATATTTTATCTTGTTCATAGCGTTTTTAGAATTTGATGGAGTAATCTACCGACGGCAGGAACGGCAGTTTGCACACGCCTTTCAGAAAAGGCTTTGCCGTGACGTTGTCGTAGCTGACATAGACATCGGTGATATTCTGGTGGTTGTAGATGTTGTAGAGGCTCAGACCGAGCGCACTCTCGGCGCGGCGGTGGCGCAGAGTGTAGACCACGCGCAGGTCGAGATGGTGCTCGTCGGGGATGCGGAAGGAGTTGCGGCCGCGATATGTGTAAAACCTGCTGTAGCGGTAAAAGAATGTTCCATTGCCCGGGTCGTAGGTGACCATGTCGTGCGACGGGAGGCCTTCTTCGCTTGAGAAATTGTCGCCCACAGGGTCATATTCGTCGATTCTGCCGCCGCTCACCACCGTTGTCGCCACATTGCCGCGACGTCCGCTGCGGAATGTCCATGACGCCGACACGGTCCAGTGCTTGTCGAATCGGTGCGCAATGATGATGTTTAAATTGTGGCGGCGGTCGTTGGCAGCGGGAAACTCCCTGCCGCCGTTAAGTTCCTGCATCGGACGGTCGAATGTGCGCAGTGCTTTTGCCCACGTGTAGCTCAGCCACCCTGTGGTCTTTCCTGTTTCTTTTTTAAGCAGCACCTCCGCGCCGTATGCCCTGCCACGTCCTGTCACAGCCATGTTCTGCCAATCGCCGGTGGTGGTCAGAAACGAGGCTCCATCGCGGTATTCTGCCAGATTGTGCATCCATTTGTAGTATCCTTCAACCTCCAGTGTCAGACCCTTGACAAATTCGTATCCCGCCCCGGCAGCCACCTGGTCGGAATGCATCAACGGCAATCTCTTTGTGACAGGCACCCAAATGTCTGACGGCATCACGATGTTGCCGCTCGTAAGCATGTGGAATCCCTGCGACATCCTTGCATACGACAGTTTCAATGCCAGTTGGTCTGTGGGTAGAAACCTCACCGACGCACGCGGTTCAAGTGAGTGGGCGGTGTGGTCTGACAGTGAGTAGAGCACGTAGCGCAGACCGATGTTGGCCTTCAACCAATGGCTGATGTCCCAATCGTCCTCGGCATAGACGCTGATTGTGGTTGAGTTTGTTGTGCTGCCGATGGTTTCGTCGCGCAGCGTTTCTTTGACGCTGTAGTCATCGATTATAGGATATGTTGTCACAATCGAATGGTCGTATACATCGACCGTCGGAGCGAAATGCTGCCATGTGGCGCCTGCGCCGTAGCGCAGCGTGTTGTGTGCCGCCGCTTTATGGGTGAAATCTATTTTTGCCGTGAAATCGCCGATTCGTGAATGATATTTCGCATAGGAGTCTTTGCTGAGCGTTTGGTTTAAAGAGATGTCTTTTTTGTTGTCATTTTTCGACAACCATGACTTGTCGACTTTTTCCGATTGAGAAAGATTGTAGCGGTATTGGCTGTAGCCAGCCGATGCGCGCATCTGCAATTTGTCGGAAAAAGTGTGTATCCACGTCAGTCCGCCAACGATGTTTCCCCAATTGCTTGATGAATTGTTTTCCGTTTCCGATTTGAAATACTTTGTCATTTCTTCTTCTGGAAGATATTCGGTTGTCTGCATGTGCCAGCTTGACGGGGTGACATCGTCCTTGTCGTTGCCTATGTAGAACGAGGCGGTCAGGCGGTCGCGCTTCGAAAATCGATGTGCAAGGCGCGCCGTGACATCGTAATAGCTAAGATTGAGATATGGGTTGAGCACATTCTGGTTGTCGATTATGTGTTTCATCACAGGAATCACTATGGCGTTGAGATATGACGCTCGGCCAGACACGCTGAATGATGTATGTCCTTTCCATATAGGTCCTTCAACATGCAGCGCCGACGACATCATTCCCGCTGTCAGAGAGCCGTGGTAGCGGTCGAAGTCGCCGTCCTTCAGCTCCACATCGACCACGCTCGACAGTCGCGATCCATAGCGCGCCGGAAAGCCGCCCTTGTAGATTGTCACGCCACTCACCATCTCCGGGCTGAACACCGACACGAATCCCTTCAGATGTTCCGGATTATAGACAGGAAAACCATCGATTGTAATTTGGTTTTGGTCATAGTTGCCGCCGCGCACATAGATGCCGGCGGTGCCGTCGCTGCCCGACTGCACTCCTGGCAATGTCTGCAATGCTTTCAGGATGTCGACCTCGCCGAGCGTTGTCGGAATCGACTTTATTTGGCGTATCGACAGCTCGTTGGCACTCATCTGCGAAGAGCGTATGCCTATTTCCGACGGAGCGTAGATTGTCACGTCGCGCAGTTGGTTGTCGTGTTCAAGCTTTATGGTGACAGTTCTTTTTCTGTCGGCTTTGACTTTTATGGTTTGCGTTTTGTAGCCCACATAACTGACGTGTAGATTCAACGTTTCGTCCTTGACAGCTTTCAACTCAAAGAAACCGGCGTTGTCGGTGATTTGCCCGTAGCGATAATCCTTCGTGTAAACGCTCGCCCCCGCCAATGCTTCCCCTGTCTCGGCGTCGCGCACCCAGCCGCTGACCACAACTTGAGCTACCTGAGCATGGAGGCTGATGGCTGAAACGAGCACAGCCAATAGTGCTAATAAATTTTTCATAATCAGAATATTAGGTTGTGTTCTATTGGTGCTGTATTTATATTGCTCTAATAAATGCGTTAAAGGTACGGATGTGCGTGGGGAAAAACAAAAAAAATTATATGTTATTCAACACAAAAAAGAGCTTATGCTGCGCAATAAATTGCTGATAATTCCGCCTCGGCGATATTTTTTTTGCAATTAGGCGCAAAGTCACTACCTTTGCGCCATAATGCGCATTGATATAATAACAGTTCTGCCGGAAATGCTTGAGTCGCCGCTGAACTGCTCGATTCTGAAAAGGGCTCAAAACAAGGGATTGGCGGAAATCGTGGTGCACGATCTCCGCGAATACAGTCTTGACAAGCATCGCCACGTCGACGACTATCCGTTTGGCGGCGAGGCAGGTATGGTTATGCAGATAGAGCCGGTGGACCGTTGCATCTCTGCGCTGAAGGCGGAACGCGACTATGATGAGGTGATTTTTGTGACACCCGACGGCGAGAAGTTCGACCAACGGATGGCAAACACGCTGTCGTTGTCGGAAAACCTGATTATCCTCTGCGGCCATTACAAAGGCATCGACTACCGCATCCGCGAGCATTTCATCACAAAGGAAATCACAATCGGCGACTACGTGTTGACCGGCGGCGAGCTGCCGGCGGCAATCATCACCGACGCCATTGTGCGCCTCATTCCCGGAGCCATCGGCGACGAGCAGTCGGCGCTGAGCGACTCCTTTCAGGACAATTTGCTCGCGCCGCCTGTCTATACGCGTCCGGCGGAGTACAAGGGATGGCGTGTGCCCGACGTCCTGCTGTCGGGGCATCAGGCACGCATCGACGACTGGAAGCACGAAATGGCGCTGAAACGCACCCGCGAGTTGCGCCCGGATTTGCTTGATGAATAACGAAACGTAGGAGGGTTGTGCTATGGGATTTTTAGGACGCATAAAAGACGGAATCCAGAAATTCAATTTATGGATTGTGGTTGTGGTGGCTTTCGGTGTCTACATCACCTTTTTTTCCGACTACAACTATTTCCGCTCGATGGAGTATGACGCAAGGATAAAAGACCTCAAGGCGCAGATAAAGGAGTGTGACGATTCGACCGCCGTCTATCGCGAGCGCCTGCGCTTGCTCGAGAGCGACCACGAGACGCTGGAGCGCATTGTCAGAGAGGAATATCTGATGAAGCGCGAAAACGAAGACTTGTATATTGTGAACGAATAAAAACAAATATATCGAAAAAATGAAAAAGGAAAATGTGCTCAACATATTGCTGTCGGTGGGAATGGTGATCTTGCTGCTGGCGGCTTTTCTGCCGCTTGTGGATGTGAAAACGCCGTGGCTGCGCTACATCTTCACCTTTGCGGCAATGCTCATCGTCGTGGTGCGCGTGTTTCAGCGCGCGGCGCGCCGCAAACAGACGTTCAGCCTGCGCGTGCGCCGTCTTTTCACGATGGAGTTCTGGTCGGCGATGTGCTATATGGTCTCGGCGCTGTTTCTTTTCTCCGACCCATACCACAGCACGTGGCTCGGCTTTCTGACGGCAGGCGCCGTGGTGCAGGTCTACGCGTCGTTTATGATTGACTACCAGTTGCGCAAGGAGGCAAAGAAGGCGGAAAACACCGATGTGGTCGGTAAAAAACATTAAAATGTCGCGGCGGAAGGCGAAAACCGAGTCAAACCGCCGCATAATTGAGTAGTAATTAGTATTTTTGTCCGAAGAATGAATTTAAGTCTGACAATCGACCAGGGTAACTCGTCGGCAAAGGTGTCGGTGTTTTCAGGAACGACGTTGTTGCAGTCGCACCGCTTTGAGCGGCTTGCGCCGGGCGACCTCGACCTTGTGATGGCAGGACATGCAGTGACGGCGGCGATTTATTCGTCGGTGGTGGGCAACGACAGCCAGATTGAAGAACTGCTGTCGGCGAAAGGCGTGCGCACGTATATGCTCGATGAGCGTCTGCCCATGCCGCTTGCCATTGACTATGCCACACCCTCCACTTTGGGACACGACCGCATAGCCGCCGCGGTGGGCGCACTGACGCTTGCTCCCGGACGCGACTGCCTGGTGGTCGACGCCGGCACGGCTGTGACCTACGACTATGTCACCGCCGACGCGCATTTCAAAGGCGGCAACATAGCCCCTGGGCTGTCGTTGCGCTTTCAGGCGCTGGCTTCGCATTGCGTGCAGCTGCCGCGTGTGGATGTCGGTGGCGACATCCCTACGGTAGGCTACGACACGCCTACCGCCATCCGCTCCGGCGTGGTGCTCGGGCTTGTGGCGGAGATTGAAATGCTGGCTCGCCGGCTCGGCTCGCCCGCAATAGTGCTTACGGGAGGCGACAGCCCGCTGGTGGCAGACAGGATTTCAGACAACGTGATTGTCGACAATGATTTGGTGGCAAAAGGATTAAACAGAATATTAGAATACAATGAGATATTATAAGAAAATTACAGTATTGGCGGCTCTCGCCGTGGCGGCAGTGGGACAGATGTTTGCCCAAAACCAGTCGTCGCCTTATTCACGATATGGTTACGGACTGTTCAGCGACTATGCAACCAGCGCGCAGCGCAACATGGGCGGCGTGGGCGTGGCTATGGCCGACGGCCGTCAGATCAACGTGATGAACCCGGCATCGTATGCCGCAACCGACTCCCTGACGTTGCATTGGGACATCGGTCTTGACCTTACGCAGCTGAAGTCGAGCGAGGAGGGCAACAGCGGAAAAGCTTTCGGTGGAGGCTTGAACTACCTTACGCTGCAGTTTCCGATAACGAAATATATGGGTGCGAGCATTGGCTTGGTGCCTTACACCACGGTGGGATACTCGTTTGGCAACAATCTTAAAGACGACAACGGAACGGTGCAGACGTCGCAGTCGACAAGCGTGTCGGGATATGGCGGCATCGACGAGCTTTATATCGGTTTGGGCGCGCGTCCTGTGCGCGGATTGACGCTTGGTGCCAACTTCTCTTACCAATTCGGTACGATTGTCAACGACCAATACGTCATATCGTCGACATCGACGCTTTATGAGCAGAAAATACAGGTGCGCGACTGGAATGTGCTTCTGGGTCTGCAGTACACGCAGCGTCTGGCTCCGAAGCATCAGCTGACATTCGGTTTCACATATTCGCCGAAGAAAGATTTCCACGGACGCACATGGGGCGTGAAATATGATATGTCGGGCGACGTGTCGTCGACCTCTGGGGCGGCAAAACCCGACACCATCGCCAATGAGCGTTTGCAGACAATGGGCTACAGCAAGCCAAACGCTTATGCCTTCGGTCTGAACTACAACTTCGACCAGCGTCTTTCTGCCGAGGTCGACTTCTCGATGCAACAGTGGAGCAAGGCCACGTTCCCGGGCTTGACAAATGAAGACGGCAACGTGATGTATCAGACGCGTCTCGACGACCGCTGGCGCATTGCCGCCGGTGTGCAGTATGTGCCGCGTATGCGCGGGTCGTATCTGCAGCGTGTGGCTTACCGCCTCGGTGGCTCCTACACGCGCGACTATCTGATGATAGGCGACAACCATCTGAAAGAGTTCGGCGTAAGCTGCGGTTTCGGATTTCCTACCGTGGCGCAGAAAACCGTAATCAACCTCGGTTTTGAGTATAAGCGTCGCAAGGCTTATCCTGCAAGCCTCGTGACAGAAAACTATTTCAACATCACGCTTGGCATAAACTTCAAGGAATTTGCTTTCTGGAAGGAGAAAATCCGCTAATTTGCAGATGCGTACGGCAACAAGCATATTATTCTTGGCAACGCTGCTGACGGCGTTGCTGCCGGCTTGCAAGGAGGTGAAACGCGATGTGGTGGCCACTCCGGCAAACCGCGACAGCGTGGTGTCGATGAAGACGCGCGACGTGATGACGCTGATCAGCGACTCGGGCATGACGCGCTACCGCATCACGGCAAAGCTGTGGCTTGTCTACGACGAGGCGCGCCGTCCGAATTGGAAATTTCCTTACGGTCTGTTTCTTGAAAAGTTTGACGATAATTTCAAGGTTGAGGCGACAATACGTTGCGACTCCGCTTTCTACTTCAAGAATGACAAGCTGTGGCGTCTCGACGGCAATGTCGTGATACGCAACACGAAAAAAGAACTCATCGAGACCGAGCAGATATATTGGGACCAGACTTTCCATGAGGTGCGCAGCGACTCGTTTGTGCATATCGAACGCGCCGACCGCATCCTTGAGGGATATGGCTTCAAGTCGGACGAGAATTTGCATAATTATTTGATAAAGAAGCCTTCGGGCATCTTCCCGATACCGAAGCGCCAGGAGACAACACCTCCAGTTTAAGTTGATTGCTATGGATACTGCTACTGCTTTGATAATCACACTCGTGTCGATGGCTTTTTCTGCATTTTTCTCTGGAATGGAGATTGCCTTCATTTCCTCAAACAAGGTGCGTGCCGGTGTCGACTCACAGAAAAAAGGGCTGACAAGTCGCATCATCAACACGTTCTACAGCCGTCAGGACATGTTTATTTCCACGATGCTCGTGGGCAACAACATTATGCTTGTGGTCTACGGTATAGGCATCGCCGTGCTGCTCGAACCGGGCATAAAAAGCGTGGTGGGCGACAACGAGGCGCTGATACTTGTGTGCCAGACCATCATATCGACAGGCATAATCCTCATCACTGGAGAGTTTCTGCCGAAGACAATCTTCCGCATCAATCCAAACATCTCGCTGCGCCATTGCGCCGTGGGGCTTTATGTGATTTATCTGGTATTGTATCCGATATCATGGTTCTCATCGTGGCTGTCTAAGTCGTTGATGCACTTGTTTGGAGCCAAAGCCTCGGCGCCACGGTCGGCGTTGCTCACTGTCAGCGAACTCGACGACTACATCCAGCAGACCATCGACGACAAAAATGCCGGAAAAACTGGAGCGGAGGAGATTGAGCACGAAGTGAAGATTTTTCAGAACGCGCTCGACTTCAGCAACACGCTGCTGCGCGACTGCATGATTCCGCGCAACGAGATTGTGGCGGTGTCGTCCGACACCGACCGTGAGCGTCTGCGTCGCAGGTTTACAGCCACCGGACTGTCGAAAATCCTTGTCTATACCGACGACATCGACAATATCATCGGCTATATCCACGTCAACGAGCTTTTCAACACCGCCACCGAGTGGCAGAAATGTATAAAACCGGTGGATTTCGCTCCAGAGTCGATGCCTGCTAACACGATGATGCGCAAGATGCTTGCCGAAAAACGAAGCATTGCCGTGATTGTAGATGAGTTTGGCGGCACGGGTGGACTTGTCACACTTGAGGATCTTGTGGAGGAGATTTTCGGCGACTTCGAGGATGAGCACGACAAGCGCCGTCTTACGGAAGTGCGCCTCAGCGACACCTCGTTTAAATTCTCAGGACGCATTGAGATTGAGCATCTTAATGAAACTTACAACCTTGACATACCGGAGGATGAGGAGTATCAGACGCTTGCCGGATACATCATTTTCCGCCTCGGGGCTCTTCCGCAGCAGGGCGACTCGTTTGATATCGACGGCTTGAAATTCACAATCTTGAAGAAGTCGGCAACCCGTATCGAACTTGTGCGCCTCGACCTCCCGTCGGCTGCCGAAAAAGATTGATTGTCAAGAAGAAATTCCTTTTTCTGCATTTTATAAGGTTGCGGATTTCTTGGCTGATTCACTTGAAGATAAGCGCAGTATGTGCCGTTTCACATCGATTAACGTTTTGTTACTGATTTTTTATCGGCAAATTGTGGCGAGGTGAATAGAAATGCGTAATTTTGTGGAATAGAAACTAACATAACCCATAAAATAATTATGAGAAAACAAATCTTTCTATCCAGCGTATTGTTGCTGGGCGCGGCGCTTACAATGAGCGCGGCGGAACGCGGCGGTAGAACCGTTGCGCTCGCAGGTGTCGAATATTCTGTCGATACGCTTTTTCATGCGAAGGTGGGTCCGGGCACTACGGAAACTTCGTTGCATCTTGTCAACGAAACCGGGCAACAGTTGCGTGTGTTTTATCTGACTACCGACTTGACAAATCCAAACACTTCCATCGAGGCTATCGTGGCTCAGGACAAAGTGCCTGGAGGAGCGACTGTCAGTAGCATGGCTAAGGACCATACTGTGGAAGGAAAGAACTATTTCTGCGGTGTCAACACCGACTTCTTCCTCACTTCCGGCTCGGCAAGCAATGGCAAGTCGATTGTAGGCGCGCCTGTGAAGGCTTCGGTTGCCGGCGGCGAGATTTATCGCAGCGGTTCGGCTTCTACATCCTGGCCAAACATCTTTGTTGACCGCGACGGCAAGATGAACATCGGTGCTGTTTCGTTTGCAAAGGGAACAGTTACAGCGGGCGGAAAGACTGCCACTCTCAAGGCAATCAACAACGACGCTCCTGACAATGGTATTTCAATCTATACACCGAAATATTACGGCACTCCCAACCAGCCGGGTCTTAACGGTCAGTGTGTCACAGTGCCTGTGACGCTTGTGGAAGGCGACTATGTAGGTGCCGGCAAAACACTGAAGTTTAAGGTGTGCGGTGCTACAGGTACCAACGGCGACTGCACTATCAACGACGGTGAGTACGTGCTTCTTGCCCGCGGCTCTGCACAAGATGTGCTCAGCGGCTTGAAAGTTGGCGACGAGGTGTCGGCATATGTGAAAGTGACTATCGGCGACACTGAGGTGTTCCCGACTCAGTTGGCTTGCGGCAACCCATGGATTCTGAAAGCGGGCGAGGTGCTCGACTCTGAAGGCGACCGTGGCGACGCCAGCGCGCGCCATCCGCGCACAGGTATCGGTTATTCAACAGATAACACCAAGTTGGTGATGATGGTTATCGACGGACGTAGCGCAATTTCTGCCGGTGTACACACTCAGGAACTTGCCGGAATGCTTTACTATGCTGGTGCCGACGAGGCTGTCAATGTTGACGGCGGTGGCTCTTCGACAATGTATACAGCGCCTCTTGGTGTGCTCAACAAGACGAGCGACGGCCATGAGCGTGCTGTGGCAAGCGGTCTGTTTGTCGTTGCCAATGTGCCTGACGACAAGACTGTCGCTGAGGTGCGTTTCGTAGACTGGGCGATGAACTTCCCGAAATACGGTATCTATACTCCGAAATTCTATGGCTACAACAAGTATGGTGTGCTTGTCGATACAGACTTGCAGGGCGTTAAGCTCAGCTGCGACAAGGCTCTCGGCGAGATTGTCAACGACGGCTCCACATTCTATGGCACAGGCGAAGGTATGGGTGCTTTGAAGGCTACTTACAACGGTATTGAGGCAGTGCTTCCTGTAAATGTGGTGGCAAGCGATGATGTTGCTTTCCGATTGAAAAACATCGTGATTGACAATAAGCGCGAATATCCGATGGAGGTGCAGGCTATTGTTAACGAGAAAACGATGCCGATCAACCCTGTGGCACTTACTTGGTCGTCGGAAAACGACGGTGTTGCCACAATCGGTGCTGCTGACGGTGTGCTCCGTGGTGTGGCAAACGGAACCACAACTATTACCGGAAAGGTAGGTTCGTTTGTGGGAACTGCAAATGTGTCTGTCGAGATTCCTGCAGCGGAGGTTATGCCTGTCGCTGAATACAAAGACGGCGAATGGAAAAACTCGCAGTTTGGCGGTACCGACCTTGTTGTTTCTGCTCTTGAAAACGGTGTGAAAATCAACTATACAGGCAACGGTACGGGTCGTGGCGCATATATACAATTGGAAAAGGGCTGCCGCGTGTGGAGTTTGCCTGAGAAACTCCGCGTGCGCATCAACCCGGGTAATGCAACAGTGAAGAAGGTGTCGTCGACATTGACCGACGCATATGGCAAAGTTTATTCGGCTTGGGCATTTACTACCGACGAACTTCCAAAAAACACGGTTTCGACATTGGAGCTCAACCTTTCTGATAATCTTGATTTGACAGATATCGGTGTGTATCCATTGACTGTCAACACTCTCCGTCTCGACATGGGCGCTTCGGCAAAGGGTCAGGCGTTTGAAATCCTCGTGCCTGGTTTCGAGGCTGTATATTCAGCAGGTGGCGGCAGCGTTGCCGGCATCGAGGCGGCTCAGGGCGTGCGCGTATATCCTAATCCTGTAAAGGCTGGCGAGGCTGTGACAGTTGAGGCTGACGGCGAGGCAAACGTGCAGATTTTCACTCTCGGTGGTGCTGTGGCAGCGCAGGCTGAGATCAACGGAACTGCCGCTGTGTCGACAGATGGTCTGCAGGCAGGAATGTATCTTGTACGCGTGGCAACAACCAACGGTGTAAACACAGCGAAACTTATCGTGAAGTAAGGATACGGTTTCAGTATAAAAACAAAAAGCGGAGTCTTTGCGGCTCCGCTTTTTTATGTCTGCTCTCATTGTTTCACAACAGGAGAGACTGCGTAATAATATTGAATGGTTCTTTCGATGACACTAAGTTACACCATAGTGCCTGATGAAGCAATGCAAGATGAACCATTATATAAATGGATAAAACGTTAAGTCGTTGATATACAGGTGTGATTTATATGAAAAATATAAACGTCAATATTCGTTCTTGCGGGCAAAACATAGCCATAATATCACGCCTCTGACGGCGAGATATGTCAAAAAGGCTGTCCAAAGACTGCTGTTGGCGTCGGGAAAAGGGGAAAGAAAATAGATGGCGAAATAGACTGCTGTCGCGCCTGCGAGCGACAGCAGCATCTGTCGGGTGGCGGTAAGTCCGACAAACACGCCGTCCCAGATAAACGCCGCCATACCTGCTATCGGAGCGAGGGCTATCCACCATCGGTAGGCTGCGGCAAACGCTACGACCTCGGGCTTGTCGCTGAACAGCGACATTACTTCGTGGTTGAAGACGCCATAGGCGAAAGCGAATATTGCGGCGAGACTCCATCCCCATGCAAAGAGATGCGACACGCAGCGTCGCAGCGAATGCTTGTCGGTGGCGCCGGCATATTTGCCAACGAGAGCCTCGCCGGCGTATGCAAACCCGTCCATGAAATGGGAGTAGAGCAGGTAAAGTTGCATGAACAGGGCGTTGACGGCGAGCGTCATGTTGCCGGAGCGTGCGCCCGTAGCTGTGAAAAACAGCATCACTGCCATTACGCACAGGCTGCGTAGGAAGATGTCGCGGTTGACGCTGAAAAAACGTCCAAGACCGCGCAACATCTCCTCGATGCGTGGAGCATATCCGAGGGTTTCCTTGCGCATCATTCTGGCGGCGAAAAATGCGGAAAGGATGAAGCCACACCACTGTGCCGCAAGTGTGCCTAAGGGGATGCCGATGAATCCAAGCCGCATGGCGAACACGAAACAGAGGCTGCAGACGATGTTGACCACATTTACAACCATCGACACCGCGAGAGGGTAGGTGGAGTTCTGCATGCCGATAAACCATCCTGTGAGGCTCATCGTGGCGAGGGTGGCGGGCGCGCCCCAGATTATGATGGAGAAATATTGCGAGGCGTGGGTGTGGACTGCCTCGCTTGGGGAGATGGCGGCGAGCAGCAGCCATCTTATTGGCGACTGCAGTGCCACGATGGCGATGCCGAGCAGCAGTGCCAGCGCCACTGAGCGAAACAGCATCACCGACATCTGTCGCCTGTCGCGCGCGCCGTATGCCTGCGCTGTCAGTCCGCTTGTCCCCATGCGCAGAAACCCGAAGTTCCAGTATGTAAGGCTGAACATCGTTGCGCCCACCGAAACCGCACCGATTGTCACGGCGTCGCCGATGTGGCCGGCGATGGTGAGGTCGACAAGTCCCAGCAGCGGCACGATGACGTTTGACAGGATTGCGGGTACTGCTATTTTGAGGATGCTTTTGTTCACTGTTGGAATGGCTGTGTATATATACGAAAAAAGGTATCGGCTGGAAAATCAGCCAATACACTAATGTAGCCCATAGGAGAATCGAACTCCTCTTTCAAGAATGAAAATCTTGCGTCCTAGCCGATAGACGAATGGGCCAACAAGAATCAAGCGACGTGCTTGATTATGCTGCTTGAACCTTAGCTACGTGCTTAGCGAGCTTGCTCTTCAAGTTAGCTGCCTTGTTCTTTGAGATAACGCTCTTGCGGGCAAGACGATCCAACATTGAGCTAACCTTGTTGTAAGCTTCTACTACTTCAGCCTTGTCGTTCAACGCGCGAAGACGGCGCACAGCATTACGTGCAGTCTTTGCGTAGTAACGGTTACGAAGGCGACGTGTCTCAGTCTGACGAATTCTCTTGATAGATGATTTATGATTTGCCATTATAAAAAATCTTTAAATTAGTAGCCCATAGGAGAATCGAACTCCTCTTTCAAGAATGAAAATCTTGCGTCCTAGCCGATAGACGAATGGGCCAATACATTATTAACCGCTTTTCTGTCAAAGCGAGTGCAAAGATAGGAGTTATTTATTTATCCACCAAATATCGTGCATACAAAACGGCGATTTTAATAGATTTTAAGAAATTATAAATTGCATAATGTGTACCTTTGGCGTGGAATTTATTCATTTTGCAATGATTGAGAAACTGCAGGGGGTGGTGCTGCGCACCATAAAATACAACGACAAGAATGCTATTGTGCGTGTCTACACCGACATGCATGGCGTCATGGCGTTTCTGCTGCCGCAAGGCAACGGCAAGGTGGCGCGTCAGCGCAGGGCGTTGTTTCAGCCTCTCTCGCTTGTTGAGATTGTTGCCGACATCAGACAAGGGCGCGACCTGTATAGTATAAAGGAGGCGCGCTGTCTGCATCCGCTGCACAGTCTCCATACCGATCCTATCAAGAATGCCGTGGCGCTGTTTGTCACGGAGCTGCTCTCTGCTGTCATCGTGGAGCAGGAGCGCAATCCCGCGCTGTTTTCCTTTGTTGCGGGGTCGGTGCTGTTTCTCGACCGGGCAAATGACGGCATTGCCAATTTCCACATCTGCTTCCTTTATAATTTAGGCGTGTTTATCGGAATCGAGCCCGACCGCGACACGTATCGTCCGGGATGCGTGTTTGATATGGAGGGCGGCGTCTTTTCCAGCTGCCGTCCTGTGCATGGGCATTATGTAGAGGGAGTGGAGGCGGAGGCGGTCTATCGGCTGTCGCGCATCACGTATGCCAACATGCACCTGTTCCGCTTCAACCGCGGGCAGCGCAACCGGTTGTTGCAGCTGACGCTCGACTATTACCGGTTGCACAACTCTGCGCTGGGCGAGTTGCATTCGCCCGCCGTTCTGGCCGACTTATTTTCCTGAGCCGTTTTCTGTTTCAAGTGTGAGTCCGTCGTTCTCAAGGTCGTTCTTCGATGGAAGCACGATTACTGTCATTCCGCGGTAGGCAAATTTTGTTGCAAACTCCAGGATGTTGGCATTGTGAAGGCGTATGCATCCTTCGGTGGCGAGAGTTCCTATCGACGACTCGTCGTGTGTGCCGTGGATGCCGATGCCTTTGTGCCCTGTCAGCAAGCGCACGAAATACGGGCCGTAGGCGCCGCGAATCACGCCTTTACCGTCTTTGAAGTCGTGTGTCCATGTGTGCGCGTCAAGAATTTCCTGCACTTTAAACAGTCCCACCGGTGTGCGCATGTCGCCCTGACGCCGCTTGTTGCCCACATTGCGTCCGCAGGCGATAGGGTAGCAGCGCAATTCGCGTCCTGTCGCGTCGTACACGCGCATTTTCATATCTTCTTTGGAGATAACTACAAACGGACGTCCGTTTTGGAAATAACCGGTGCCGGTTGTCGTGTTGCCCGACTTGCGAGTGTTGTTGTCCGCAAGGCTGGTTTCAGAGGCGTTGAATGCGAGCAGCGCCATGAGTGCGATTAGAATCAGTCTAAGTTTCATAGTTGTTTGTTTTTTAGGAAAAAATGAAAAGAGCCCGAAGCATTGCTTCAGGCTCTTGCGGTGCGGACGGGACTCGAACCCGCGACCCCATGCGTGACAGGCATGTATTCTAACCAGCTGAACTACCGCACCAGTCCTTGCTGTTTTTCGTTAGCGAGTGCAAAGATAAACCGAGTTTTTCGTTTGTGCAACATTTGGGATTAAAAAAATTGCACTTTCCGCATATTTTGTCTATGTTTGTTGCTATAAACCCCATAAAATCGATTGAAAAATGAAAACTATCCGTCAATTAGTGACAATTCTCGTGATTCTTGCCTGCGCCATTCCTGTGGCGGCAAGTCGTTTGGAAACAGTGAAAGTTGAGAGTGAGTCGATGCATAAGCAGATCGACGTATCTGTGGTGTTGCCCGACAGTTACGGCGCGCGCCCTCTTCCGGTGGTCTATCTGCTACATGGCTATGGCGACAACAACCTTCTTGGATATCTCAGCTATACCAATGTGCGCCAGTATGCCGATATGTTTGACGTTGTTCTGGTGATTCCCGACGGCGGCACAAACTGGTATTTCGACAGTCCTGTCGACCCTACAATCAGATATGAGACATTCGTATCGTCGGAATTGGTGAAATATATCGACAAAAACTATCTTACCGACGCACGCCGTGAGCGACGTGCCGTGACAGGACTCAGCATGGGCGGACACGGCGCGCTTTATCTCGCCATCCGCCATCAGGACGTGTTTGGCGCTGCCGGCTCGATGAGCGGTGGCGTTGACTTCCGTCCGTTTCCTGAGAAATGGGACATCAAGTTGAGGCTGGGCGATCAGAAGACACATAAGGAGAATTGGGACAAGAATACGGTGATGGCGCAGCTTCCGTTGCTCAAGGACGGCGCATTGCAGCTGATCATTGATTGCGGCACGGAGGACTTCTTCTTCGACGTCAACGTTAAACTGCACGAGGCGTTGACAAAGCAGGGCATACGCCATGAGTTCACGTCGCGTCCGGGCAAGCATTCGTGGGTCTACTGGCGTCGTTCGCTGCGCGACCACATGTATTTCTTCAGTGATTATTTCAGAAACTGATAAAGCAGTCAATAGACATATTATAATAATAAAAAGTCCGCCCGGCGAAATCTCTTCGCCGGGCGGACATCACTCTAAACCATTATTAAAACTCTATTTGACGACAACGCGGTGTCTGGATGATTGCTGTGCGTTGTCGATTGTAAGGATGTAGACACCTTTTGCAAGGTGGTTTACAGGAACGGCTATGCTTCCGTTGTTGCCGAGCTGCTCCATTACGAGCGAGCCGTTGGTGGCGTAGATGCGTACGGCATAGTCGGTCATCGCGGTGCGGATGTTGAGACGGTCGGTTGCCGGAACCGGGAAGATTCTGACGTCGGCGTCGACAGCCACATCGTTTACAGAAGCCTTTTCCTCGTCGATTTCAACAGGGATGTTCACAAATTGGATTTTACCCTTTTGTGTGGCGCTTACCACGGCTGATGTCTCGGTCTTGTCGGTAAGACCTGAGATTGTCAGGATGCCGTCGGCGATAGCCATTGTAGCCTTTGCTGCGTCGCAGTTGTCGACAATCGCATAGGTCACTGTTGAATTGTCGTTGTCGAGGTTGAAGAGTGTCTGGAGGTCGACGGTGGCAGGGATTGTGATGCCGGCGAGAGCCTTTTTGGCGTCGCTGATTTCACGGTTGCCGCCGAAGTCGTCGAGACAAGCGTAGGTAGGTGTAGTCAAGCCATACGCGTTTCTCTTCGTGCCTTCGAATCCGAATGTCATTTTCTTGATTTTACCGAACTGGCGGAGGTCAACCCATTGCCATGTGTCGAGGTAATAGTGGTCGGCCTCGTTGTCGGCGCGGTAGTCGGCAAGATAGTAGTCAATCGACGCTGTCGTGTCGTCGGCTTTCACAACGTTTACGGTCATCTTGAACCAGTCGCCCTTTGCGAATCCGCCTGGAGCGGTCGACATGCCGTCGCCGTTTACATAGGCGTTTACGTTGTTGGCTGTGTTGGTCACGTAGAATCCGCTCACGTCGGCTCCGTCGGCGGCGTTGGTCACGTTGGCTGCGTAGTTGGCGCCGGTGTAGCTGTAGACCACGGCGTAGTTCGCAGAGTTGTGTCCGCTGCCCACAGCCGACTTGAACTGGTCGGCATACGACTCAAACACGGTGCCTGTCTGGTTGCTCAGAGCGAAGCCTCCCCACCATGTCGAGGTGTGGCGTTCGGTGTCGAAAGCAAACGAGCCGCTGACAAACTGCGAGCTGGTGCCCGGGTTTGTGTAGCTTGGGTCGTCCTTGCCAAGACCGTTGTAGAAGCTTTCAGGAGCGAGGAAGTTGTCGTCCATTGTGGCGGCAAACTGGTTGCCGGTCACGTAGACAACTGCCGCATCGGTGGCGGTGTTGCCCCATGCGTCGGTGGCTGTCATATAGAACACGCCTGAGCGGTCCAAAGCCGGGGTGGCGGTGTTGTCGCCGTTGGCAACAACCTCGCGCATAGCGTTTTTCCATTCCACAGCCACAGGATATACGCCGCCGTCGAATTCTGCCTTAAGGTCGGCTTTCGCGCCGCTTGCCACGGTGGCTTGCGGAGTGGTGCATACCGCTGTGAGAGGCAGAGGCTCGCCGCTGAAGTTGTCGATATATGCGTTGCCTTCTGTTGCAAAGTCGAGAGCCGTCACTGCGCCCTTGTCCTTCAGGTTGAAGAATATCCATTTTCCTGAAGTTGCAGGGATGGTGTATGCGTGAGCGTCGGCGTTGCCGTCGTAGACGTTCATAGCCACCTCGGCGTCAGTTTTCACGAAGAATCCGGTCAGGGTCAAGCCCTTGTCGGTGTTGGTGAGCTGCACAGCTCCTGCGCCTTCGATTTTAGCCACTTTCGTGCCTTCCACCACAGCATCGTCGGCATCGACTACGGTAAATCCGGCGAAAGAAGCCGTACCGTCGTCAAAACCGCTATCGTTAGCCTTCACGTTCTCGAACGTAGACACTTCGGTAGGCAGATATGTGGTTGTGAACGCGTCGGTTGCCGCAACTTCGCCCACATTTGTGCCGTCGAGGCTTTCAAGCAATGTGTAGAGGCGGTATTCCGTCTGGCTCGACAAGCCGTTGAGGCTCACCGACACTTCTTTGCCGGCACGCAGTGTGGCGGTGAGTGTCGAAGCCTTCATCTCGTCGGCTGTAGGAGCGGTTTCCGATGATTCTTTCACCATGAGGTAAGCCTTGCCGTTGGCGGCAGTCTTGAGGACGGCAGTCGCTGCGTTGTGGCTGATGCCAGAGATTGCAGGATAGCCTTCGTCGAATGCCGGAACAGCCGATGCGTCGGCATATTCGTAAGCGCCGATTGTCGGTGTCGTGGCGTTGCGCACGGCGCCGAGCAGGTCGGTGGTCACGAAGTCGAGCGGCATGGCGTTGAGCAGGTTGCCTGCGGCTGCAGGGAAGAGCATTTTGTCGCTGAGGAACGCAACGTCTTCATTGAAGCTGCTCTGCTCGTTCACTTTCAGCATCCAGTCGCTGAACGATGCGAGTTTCGTATTGCTGCTTGTCTGCGCAAACACAGTTCCGTTGGTGTGGAGCACGTTGTTGGAGAATGTGATTGCCGCAGCGTCAGCGTCCTTGTATGTGCGGTATACCAAGCCGTTGTCGCGGGCAAGGAAAATATTGTTGCGCACGGTCATTGCCTCCATCGCGTCGTTGAGGTAGCAAGCCACGTTGTTCTCGTGTCCGGCAACGACAGCCGTGTTGTAGGCGATGTCGACATTCGGGGTTTTGCCGTTGACCTTGATGGCGGCAGACGTGTAGTCGCTGCTCTTCACCGACACCTCGTTGTTGACGATGCGCGAGCGTTTGTCGGCTGTCGACGCGCCTTTGCGCACGTAGATGCCGATTGCTTCCACACCGAGGTCGATGTGCATTGTGTTGCCTTCCACGATGCAGTTGTCGCCGAACTGCAGGTCGAGGCCGGTGAATCCGCGCGACAGTGTGGTGGTGTTCTCAATCACGTTGCCGCGGATGGTGATGTTGTTGTCGCCGGAGTATGCCGAGAGGGCTGACGCCGCATTGTCGCGGAACGTGTTGCCTTCCACCACGCATCCTGTCTGATGCGTCAGTGCCACATACGATGTGCCGCCGATGATTGCACCGCGGTATCCACCCTCGAGCAGACAGTTGCTGAGCGTGAAGTAATCGTTGTTGCAGTTCTCCTTGTCGATGGCAAGCTGGCGCACAAGCACGAGCTGCTCTGCCGTTGTGGTCGACTCTATGCGGTCGGTGTAGAGGTGGCAGGCGTCGACGGTGTCGTGCTGGCTCGTGTTGATCATATAGACGAGAGCCGGGAATGTCTTGTCGGTCGATGTCACCGTCACGCCGCGGAGCGTCACGTAGTCGGCTCCGTTGAACGTGACCACACCATATTTATCTGTATTGTAGCCCGGGTCGGTATATGCGTTGTGGAAAATCTTCACATCGCTGTAGTTGCCCGTAGCCGACTGGATAGTCACGGTGTTTACGTCAGAAGCACCCGGAATCTCCGGAATGTTGACCTTTTCGTTGTATTCGCCGCTGAGGATGTTGACAGTCACAGCGCCCTCGATGCCGGTTGCGATGTCGTCGACAGCCGCCTGGATGGTTGCATAGTCGCCGCCTTCACCCACGGTGTAGACGCCTTTCTTGCCTGCCTTCATGGCAGTCTGCGCTGTTATCGACGCCATGGTGCTTGTCTCTGCGCCGTTGGCGGTGTAGGCAGTCAGGGCAGCGGTGCCGAGATTGCCTTCGGCTGCGTCGGCATTGAAATCGTAAGCCACCCAGAAGTAGTATTTTCCAGGAGCGGTGGCTTTGTAGTCGGTAGCGATTTCAAACGGTGCGGTGTTGGCTGAGCCGATAAGATTGTTGGCGCTGAACTGGTCAGTTGTAGTGACAAAAATCTTTGCTGCGGCTATGGTGCCTTCGGCTGAACCGTCGGCAGAAACGACAAATTTTGAGAAGTCCATCTCGCCCTTGTCGCCGTCGATTGTGGCTTCGGCGCGGAGCATAGGCACATTTTTCGAGCCGCGGAGCGACTCGCCGGCAGCCACGCTTGTAATCGCCATGTTGCCCACGGAGAGCGGCAGGAGCTCATACTGGCTTACCTCGATGGCCCAGCCGTTGCTTGCATAGCTGTATGACGGGCATTTGAAGTAGACTGTCAGCTTGCCGTCGTCGGCAACCGACACTATCGGTGCTTCGAGCATCTTGCTCACTTTAACATCGGGTGTCGAAGTCTTCTTGCCACCATAATATATGTAGAAATTGTCGTTGTAGGAAGTGCTGAACGACTTGAATGTCAGTTTCACCACTTTGCCTGCGTCTTTCGGACGGAACGTCACCTGTCCCTCGAAATTCTTCGGCGACTTGCCGTCGGCGCCGCCGTTGTCGTAGAACATCAGAGCCTCGTTGCCCACAACGATTTCGCCGTTGTCACCAGCCTGCAGGTTGTAGGTGTTTTTCACCGTGCGCGCGCCTTCAGGGTCGCCCTGCTCGGCAGCCACGTTGATTGTCGCAGTGGCGGTTGTCACGGCGGTCACGGCGGCATCGATGTCGGTGTCGGTAGCCGCTTCGTCGGCGATGTCGGCAGTCAGCCAGAAGTAGTTGCTTCCCTCGGCAAGCTCAAGCGGACGGGCGAACGTGATGTTTGCCTCAGTCGTCTCGGCGGTCACGTCGATGTCGGCGATTGAAGTCTCTTTGGTAAGCTCGTTTTTCTGACCTGAAGTGTAGACGTGGAGCTTGGCAACGTTTGCCTGGCAGCCCTTCATGTTGAATTTGATGCCCTTCAGCACCACCGGACTGATGTTGCCGGCAGTCTGGATGTCCACGCCGAGGAGTTCCTGGTTGACAGCGCCCTTGTTGACGATGTCGGTGCTTGCCTGCGTAGCCTTGACGGAGCTTACCTCCATCGGGCGTTGGCGGTATTCGCGTACCTCGGCGTCCCAGCCCTTGGCTGTGTAGCCCGATGTTTCGGTCTTGGCGTCGAACACCACTGTGAGTGCGCCGTCGACACTCTTTGAGCGCAGAATCTTGCCCGGACCCACGTTCTTGTCGGCCTCGCCGGTGAGCGACCACAGGAGTTCACCGGTGGTGCCTTTTCCGCTGTACACCTCAAACTTGGCGCGCGGATAGTTTGCGTTGGCTGAATAGTAGAGCGCGAACGACTTGATGTCGAGTTCCACGATCATGTCGTTGTCGCCGGGGATGAATGTTGTAATCTGGTCGCCAATCACCGGCTCATAGCCGTTGTTGCCCACGTATGGGTTTGGCGTGTTTTTGAAAGTCCAAGTTCCGTAGATGGTCTTTTCGACGGTTCCCACGGTTGAGAGCAGTTCGTTTTTCACCGAGCTGTTGCCGTCGGGGTTGACGGTTGCTGGGGTGTAGCTTGCGCCGCCGATTTCAATCGATTTGCATCCTGCGTCGAGAATCTCACCTGTCTGAGCCTTCTGGTCGATGTCGTAAGCCAGCCAGAACCAGTTTTCGCCTTCCACGAGTTGCTGGTCGAAGGCAATCGAGAATTCTTGCTTGCCTGTAGGCACGGCTTCGCCGAGCTTGGTGGCGGTGGCGAAAGTAGATGATTTTGCGGTGTAGTAGACCGTGGCTTTCTGCAGATGGTTGATGTCGGTAGTGCCTTCGGTCTCAAACGTTAGTTTCGTGGCGTTGACAGCCTCGGTGTTCTCCGTCTTCACGCAGACCGAGAGGATAGGCTGGTCGGTTGAGCCTGCCGTGCTTGTGTTGTCGGCAACCTGTGCCGTGGTGACCGTTTTCACGGTCATCGGCGCTGGCGAATATTCGCTGACGAAGGCCTCGAAGCCCTTGCCGCGGTAGTAGTCGCCGGTCACTGATTTCATCCATACGGTGAGCGAGCCGTCGGCAGCCGACGATCGCAGCACCACGGGCTTGCCGTTCATCACCTGCGCGTTGAGGTTGGCGTCGCTTACCGTCGTGCCGTTATATACCTTTACCTTGTCGTTGTATGAGTCGCTTCCGTATGCCGACTCATACAGCTCCACTTTCGTGAAGTCGATTTGCACCACTTTGCCCGGTGTGGTGGGCTTGAAAGTCACCACGCCTTCGAATTTCGATGAGATTTTGCCGTCTTTGCCTCCGTCGTCGTAGAAGTTGAGTCCCGACGCGCCGATGACGAATGTGCCGGCGGAAGGCATGTTGAGCTCGTTGCCCACGGTTACTGTCGAGGCTACCGGTGAGGTGATTTTCTCCTCGCCGCCAATCTTCACCGAGGTGCATTGCGCCGTGATGGCAGAGCCTACGGCTGCTGTGGTGCTAACGTCGCCCACAAGCCAGAAATAGTTGTCGCCGGCAGCGAGCGGAAGCGATCCGGTGGCTGTCACCGTAGTGCCGTCCACCTTGCTGGCACCGAAGAGACCGGCTTCGGAGATGTTGAACGGAGCCTTCTTGGAGTAGTAGATGCGTGCGCCCGACACTGCCGAGGCATCATTGAGCACGAATGCCACCTGTGTGGCACTCAGTGCGTTGCTTGCGCCTGCGGTCTTGACGTTGGCGGCAGCCACCGGCTGCATCGACGCGCCGATAATCGGGTTGGGGAGGCTGACAGCCTCGGTTGCGGTGTACTCCATGTCGCCTCCGGCAACAAGTTCCACCTTGAATGAGTATTTCACATACTCATCCTCCTCGTTGGAGTAGGCAACCGTTAGCGAGCCGTCGGCAGCCGTCGACTCAAACACCTTGCCTTCAGCCACGGCGCCCATGTCGCCTGCCGGCAATGAATAACTGATTGATGCCGCGCCGTTATACACCTTCAGCTCGGCGTCGCACGTGTCGAAGCCGTACATCTGGGTGCATGTGACGCGCAGAGTCTGCCCTGCCGCCGGGACGAGGTGAACGGAGACGGGATTTGATGTCTCGCTTTCAGCCCAGTAACCCGAATAGGTCAGCGTAGACTCCTCTGTTACGGTCACCGTGGCGTTTGGCTCGTTGGCATACGACATAGGCATGGTGATATTCGCCGACCATGCCTGCATCGAGCAGACCAACGAGAACGCCGCCGCAACCAACAAAGTTGAAATACGTTTCATAAGCATTTGTATAATTTTGGTTAGTAAAATAGTTTTTCTACGTCACGCAGTGAGAAAACCGTGCAACGAATGCTTACAGCAGGGGATGTTGGAAAGATGGCGGAGCGCAAAATGTCCCGTGCGCCTGCCTCTCCGTTGCCTTAACTCCCGAAAGCATCGATGTAAAGTTTCTCTGAAACAGGCAGGTCTTCTGACTTATCTCTCCCCGTGGGCGAGCCTTCCCGCAAGCGCTCAGATGGCTTGCAGTGGCTGATGGTAGCCCAGGTTCGGCGAGAATCACAGCAGCGGGTACTGTCGCCGATTCGCACGGCGTTCCCTTTTAATCGCACTCCATGGAGCGCAAACCGATTTCATAACCACAAAGTTACAACAATATTTTGATTCACAAAGTTTTTTTTCTATAATTCCTCCGCCACCGCCTGGGCGAGGGGATGCTGGAGAGTGCCAGCGGCGGCGCTCCGCGGCGCATCTGCGTCGGCTGCTGTGCCCCCGACGCTGTCGGGGGTTAACTGAAGACGTGACCGCTCGCGCGGTCAGGCTCTGCCACTGCTGCGAGAGGCGAGGGCGATGCTATGTCGGCGCGTTGGAGACGCGCTACTATGGGAGCGGGGCGTCGGAGAGTGTCGAGGGTGAGGTCCGCAGGGCGGACCCGCTTTCAGTTAACCCCGGACAGCGTCCGGGGCTGGAGATAGGGGTCGGTATGCACCGCAAGGCGGTGCCGCTGTAGATGTAGTGCTGGAGAGTGCCAGCGGCGGCGCTCTGCGACGATGAGTGCGGATGTCGGCGGTGATGGGGTGACGAGACCGCTCGTGCGGTCGGGATGCGGCGGCGAGTGTCGAGGATGAGGTCCGCAGGGCGGTGCCGCTGCGAGAGGCGGTGATGAGCCTGCTGCCGGACTCTATTCGGAAACTGTGTGACAAATGCACATTATTTTCGAATAGGACTTTGATTTGTGGAAGGAAAAGGTTATTTTTGTATTCGGAAACTATGTGACAAATGCACACTAATTTAGAATAGGATGATAAGTCGTGACAAATATTTGGCAGAACTTGTGTCGCTTCAAGGAAACGGCATGATAAAGGTTATAACGGGAATGCGCAGATGCGGCAAGTCGTATCTGCTGTTCGAGATTTTTGCGTCACATCTTGAACAACAAGGAGTCGCTCCCGACCATATTGTGAAAGTCGACCTTGAGGACTATAAAAACAAGTCATTGCGCAATCCGGACAATTTGTATGAGTATGTTGAAAGCAGGATTGTTGACAATGGCCGATACTATGTGATGCTTGATGAAGTGCAGATGCTCGACCATTTTGAGGACGTGCTCAATGGCTTCTTGCGGATGCGTAATGTGGATGTCTACGTGACAGGCAGCAATGCTAAATTTTTGTCGAAGGACATCATTACGGAATTTCGTGGACGTGGATATGAGGTGAAGATGTATCCTCTTTGTTTCAAGGAATTTATGTCGGCATATACGGGGTCGGCTCAAGCCGGGTTCAACGAATATATGCTCTATGGAGGTCTGCCGCAGGTGCTGATGTGCCAAACGGAGGATCAGAAAGCAAAATATCTGAAGTCGCTGTTTGAAGAAACTTATTTGCGCGACATAAAAGACCGCTACGGCATCCGTCGTGATGACGATTTGGAGGAACTTATAAATATTATGGCATCTGGAATCGGTGCTTTGACAAATCCCAACAAGTTGGCAAACACGTTTCATAGTGAAAAGAAATCGACCATATCTTACGACACCGTAAAAACTTACATAGACTATCTGTGTGACGCATTTCTTGTGGAAAAGTCGACACGCTATGACCTGAAAGGCAAACGCTACATAAACTCTCCATTCAAATACTATTTTATGGATTTGGGGCTGCGCAATGCGCGCATAAATTTCAGACAGTACGAAAGAAGTCATCTGATGGAGAATGCTGTCTACAACGAGATGCGTGCCAGAGGGTTCAGTGTCGACGTGGGCGCTGTGCCGACTCTTGGCATGATGCCTGACGGCAGTCGGCATCGTGCTGTGCTGGAGGTTGACTTTGTGTGTAATCTGGGCAGTAAAAGGTACTATATACAGTCGGCATACAGGATGGAGTCGGAAGACAAGGTGCGGCAAGAGCGTGCCTCTCTTTTAAAACTCGACGATTCGTTTAAAAAAATTATTGTTATTGGCGAAGAGTGCCCAGTGACGAGGGATGAGATGGGGATAACCACAATGGGAATATATGACTTTCTCTTGAACAAAAATTCATTGGATTTGTGATTCTATTCGGAAACTGTGTGACAAATGCACACTATTTTCGAATAGATGTGCCGGAGTGTGCTGGAGTGTGTCGGCGGCGGCGCGTCCGCGGCGCATCTGCATCGGTGCGTGTGCCCCCGACGCTGTCGGGGGTTAACTGAAGACGTGACCGCTCGCGCGGTCAGACTCCGCCACTACTGCGAGAGTCGATGAGGTCAGCAGAGCGCGGTCGGGCTGGTGGGGGAGTAGCGCATCTCCGAAGCGCTGAGGGCGTGGGTCGGCTGTGACCCCATGCGTCCTCCGCTGCGCTCCGTACGAATGGGGTTTCTAAAGAATAGCGCATCTCCGATGCGCTGTGGGCTGGGGTAGCGATGTGAGGGAGTGAGAGACAGAGTCGTGAGGTTAGTAGCGCATCTCTGATGCGCCGTAGGCTGAGGGCAGAGGTGGCTGGGGTAGCGACGTGGATTGGAGGGATGTTACAAACTTGTGATGAAAAAAATGTAGAAAAATTTGCAAAGTCATTACGCAAGTCGTACCTTTGTAACGAATTGAGAGATAGAACGCTTAATTGATTTTAAGACTTGTAGGGAACAAGCGGTAAAATGCAATGCAAAAACTATAATAAACGGAAATTTAACTAACAAACTAAAATAAAATCTTATGAAAAAATTTTACTTTTTATTTCTGTTTGCGCTGATTGCTTCCATCAGCAATCTGTATGCCGCGGAAAAGACGGTGACGTGGAATTTTCAACAGAGCGAACAGCTTGCGAACGGCGAGATTTGCAAAGATAAGGTTGCTACAACAACGGGTGCTGTTGGTGCGTGGACTGTTAATTCTACGGGTGAAACATACGTGGCAGGATGTGGAAACCAGTCCTTGGGTTCAGGAATTCAATTCGGGTCAGGAAAATGGATCTTTAGTGGGTCGTTGGCGTTGAGTGGAGCAGAAATACCGGAAGGAGCAACAGTTAAGAAGGTTTCTTTCTTCGCCGCGTCAAACGGAAGCAATTACACTTGTTCAATGTCGATAAATGGCTCTGGTGTTGGAAATACTCTTAAAATTGGAAAAAAAGCAGCATGGAAGGAATATGACTTTGGTGCAATTTCTGCAGGAGCAAAAGGTATTGTTTTTAATATATCTGGTACAAGTAAAAATTATCTTGCAATTAAATCCATCTCTATCACTTATGAAGAGGTCGCAGAGACCAAATGTGCCACTCCGACATTCAATTTGACAGCAGATGCAACATATACAGATGTGCAAGATTTGGTGATTACTTCAACAACTGAAGGAGCGCAGATTGAATATACAATTACAGGCGATAAACTTACAGCCCCAATCACAGGTAAACAAGCGTCTCCTGCTACGATTCATTTGACCGCAAATGACCTTTATATGGTGACAGCCACGGCAACAAAAGAAGGACTTGATGCCAGTGGACAGGCTGAATTGATGTTTACTATTGCCAAGAAAATGAACAAGCCTACATTCAATTTGACAGAAGGAGCGGTTTATGGAGAAGCAAAGGTGTTGGAAATCACATCTGACAAGGTAGGCGCACAAATCGAATATACTGTTGTCGGCGGAGGAAATATCTCTATTACAAAAACAGAGGCTTCTCCTGTTAGTGTAACTCTCGATCAGAATGGAGGGTATACTGTGGAGGCTTTTGCTCTTGAAATGGATGATTATGCAAAAAGTGATGCTGCAGAATTGAATTTCAAAATAGAACTGGCAGCAGGTGTTCCTACATTCAGCGTTGAGGAAGGAACATACCCAGAGGCACAAACAATCGCTCTTGCTCCAGGCGAGGGAGGCGAGAAAGTGTTCTATACAATAAATGACGGCACAGAGCAACAGTATATCGAGCCAATCAAATTGGAAGAGGAAGGAATTTACAAAATCGCAGCTTACACAGCTCGCACCGAAACGTTGGCAAAGAGCGCCACGGTGACAAAGACGTATATAATCAACTTCCCTTTGGATGAGCCTTATATTCTTTGTGAGAACGCTGCATGGCTGACAGAAGGAACAAAGATTATATTTGTTGGTGAAAAAAACAACAAATACTATGGCTTGTCGGGTGATGCAGATGGCGTTTTCTTAACAGGTGGTCTTGTTACTATTTCGGCAAAAGAGCTCACTGAAAAAGATGTTACCGTGAAAGTATTTGTTGTAGGTCGCACAGCGAATGGTGTTACTTTTAATACGGCAGCGGGGTATTTGGCTGCAGGAAAGACAGCAAAGGCGGCAAACCTTTCATATGCGGCTGGAAATGAGGGCGACTGCTTCCATTGGACAGTGTCGGTTGCAAATGGAGAGGCAACTGTAGTTAATGCAGATGTTACAGGAGACTATAATAATTTGCAGTTTAATCCAAGTGCTAAGACTCCTCGCTTTGGAGCTTATGCAGACAGTTATAAAAACGGAAATCTGAGCATCTATCTTCTCGGCTCTACCTCTTCCGTATCGTCGATGTCGGCTGAGGGCGTAAAGGTATTTGCAGCTGAAGGCGGCGTAGAGGTTGTGGCAGATGAGGCAGCCGAGGTGGCAGTCTACACTGCAGCCGGTCAGTTGGTTCGCCAAGCACGCGTGGCAGAGGGCAGCACACTCGTAAACGTTGCTCCTGGCTTCTACGTGGTTCGCGTCAACGGCACAGCCACTAAGGTGATTGTTAGATAATCCAAACCACACTTATACTTTTGAATCCTCCAGCCTCGGCTGGGGGATTTTTTTTGTACGCTCTGCGGCCCTTGGCGCGTCAGCGGCGGCGCGTCCGC
>ENA-ORRL01000801-ORRL01000801.1-human-gut-metagenome-genome-assembly--contig:-NODE-801-length-30045-cov-21.502434_pt1 | contig 30045 bp, 25 predicted proteins | sample MGYA00242175_ERZ509134 | MGnify/ENA primary metagenome ERZ509134 (study PRJEB26280, sample SAMEA2338660) | human gut metagenome | biome: human gut; feature: human-associated habitat; material: faeces... | reverse complement strand
ATGAGATAAAAACTTATCTCATTCTCAATCACTTATAAAAAATACGTACTTTCCCTCACAGAAAGGATGTATCTGCCAGATATTGGCGCAGAAGCGTGCTAAATGGGATATAGCATCATCCACATTTAGGTTTGCATAATCAAAAGCACGTTCTTGCCCCATGTCGTAATCGAGTGTTTCGCTGATCGTATCGGCACTTGCGTAATATACGGTTTTACCACCCAGCACCCACTCGTTTTTGGTGATATTATAGTCACGAATTCTGCCGGCTTGCTTATAAATGCCCTCAAACAGCCTACGGTGAATGGAGGTAAGCTGGGCTGGAGTGAAAGAGAAAGTTTTCTCTGCCAGTATCTCTGTGATACGGGCAGATACTTTGTCAGCCTCCTCCGTCCGGTCGTTCTCCACTTCTTTACGTCCAGCAGCAGACTTGTAGTAGGAGTCAATGAGCATCTTGGCTTCACCAATACTGATGTCGCCTTCAATGTGTCTCTTGGCTGTGTCAAGTAGATATTCAGAGGGAGTCAGGCCATCCACTTGTTGCAAGCCGATAGCCACCTTCCAAGTCTCGCCACGCTCACGCAGCTGCGGTTCTCCTTGGCGGATATATTCCTCCAGTCCTTGTATCGTATATTTCTGTTCGTCGCTCATATAATTCTACTTTATCTTTTTCTTGTTCTGTCATATTTTTGACTTCTATTTGTGGTGTTAATAGCTGCTGTTTTTCCGATTTTGGGGGATGATAGCGACTGCCTAGACCCAGTTTTTGCCCCCGCAGATGCAGTCTCTGACCCTACAAAGGTACGCATTTTTTTTGAATCCAACGCGCTTCTCCCTGTTTTTTGAGCGGAGGAGAGCAGGGAAGGGACCAAGTTATTTTGTTAACGAAGGTAAATACGCAAGCGGGTGGGAAGCGAAATAGGGCTTATTATGGGTGGTTTTGTTGTTGCAATATATTGAGTAGTAGTAGTTTGCGTAGTAGTTGGGGATTGTTAATAGATGTTCATGGTATTTTTGAGGATTGCTACTTTGTTACATTGTTACATGTTACATGTTACATTAAGAGATATGCAATTCGCGAAAGGGGGGAGAAAAAACTGGTCAAAGAATAGTATATAAAATAAATTTTATATACTATTCTTTGACCCCGAAAATGCCCGAGTTGGGTTTTCCTTAACGTAACATGTAACATGTAACAATGTAACATTAAGATTTCCTACTTCTCACGCTTGCTCACTCTGCAAAGAATATAACTGTAAAGATTGTTTCGAATGCACATAGGCTGTCCACATAGCTTTGCTATGTGCTATTGCGCTGCGATGAAAAAAAGTTGGAAAATATTGGCGATTTTATTTGGCGGCATGAAATGTTCTTCGTATCTTTGCACCCAGATGCAAGACTTGCGGACCAAGCCCATAGAGGGCCCGCGATGGGCGTTTCTTACGACAGGAGTGAAGGGTAAGCAACTATCGGCGCCGGTCCTAAGCTACCATCGGCAAGGTCTCCATTTTGATTCATCTTTAAAACCTTCAACGCAATGATACAGAGTTCTTCCATAGATGAGATTGTTTTTCATAGACTTGGGTTCGCCACTCTAAGATGTGAATCTTGGAGGGGGAATCAGCTCCCGAGCTTTCCTCGGCAACTGCCTCAGAGATTACCTCGCCAACTGCTATCGCGGCTCCTCGCCAACGGCCTCCTTGTCCAATTCCTTTGCGGCATGATGATTTTTTTCGATGGGCTCTAAACTTTCTTTCTCGCGATGCGTCCTATATGAAAAAGAAGAAATCATGATGGAGATAGATGAGGCATTGAAGACCCGGTACGGTACGGATCGTCCGTTCACCGTCCCCGACGCCTATTTTGATCGCGTAGAGGAGGAGGTGATGCGGAGCGTGGCTGCCGACGCAGCGCAGCCCGTGGTGCGCATAGTCCGCAAGTCTTTGTGGAAGCAGTTGTCGCCCCTTGTGGCAGCCGCTTGCGTGGTGGGCGTGATTGTCCTTGTCGGACTCGGCGTGAACTCGACGAATCCGCAGGGCGACATGGCGGCGACCGTGTCCCACGCCCCCAAGGTCTCGAAGGCGGAACCCTATACCGACGACCTCGACCGGCTCGCCGACTACACGATGATGGACGAGGACGACGCCTACGCCTATATCTCCGGAGAATAACACTTAGAGCCTATGAACCCGTTCAGAAAACGACTCCTCCTCACGCTTCTCCTGCTCTGTGGCCTGACCGCCGCCTCGGCGCAGCACCACTTCGACGCCCAGGCCTTTGAGGCCGAGAAGCAGACCTACATCGTCCAGCAGGCACACCTCACCCCCGAGGAGACCCGCCGTTTCGTGCCACTCTACAAGGAGATGGTGGCCAAGAAGCGCAAGATCCACGGCCAACTGCGCCAGCTGCGCAAGCAGTCGGCGGACAACGATCGTGCGGCACGCGCCCTCATCGAGCGCCGCGACAACCTCGAGATCAGCATGCGACAGGTGGAGCGCGACTACCACCTGCGGATGCTGAAGGTGATGAGTGCGGTGAAGCTCAAGGCCGCCCTCGACGCCGAGCGCAAGTTTCACCGCATGAAGTTTCGCAAGGCGGCCAGGAACGGCCATTAGCCTCGCTCGATCGAGCCCGCAAGCAGGTTTGGCACAATTCCCTCGTATGAAATCATTGCATGAAAATCATCGTATGAAAACTTCCCAGATATTGAGAGTGATATGGCTGTCGGTGCTCCTTCTGTTGCCCGTCAGCGAGTTGGTGGCCCAGGAGAGCCGTCCGAAGCGCGAGTTTCGCGGCGCTTGGATCCAGTGCGTCAACGGCCAGTTTCTTGGCCTCGGCACGCAGGAGATGCAGCGCACGCTGTCCTATCAGCTCGACGAGCTGCAGAAAGACGGCGTCAACGCCATTATCTTCCAGGTGCGCGCCGAGTGCGACGCCCTCTACGCGAGCCGCTACGAGCCGTGGAGCCGCTTCCTGACCGGTCGCCAGGGCACGCCGCCCTCGCCCTATTGGGACCCGCTGCAGTGGATGATCGACGAGTGTCACCGCCGCGGCATGGAGCTCCACGCCTGGATCAATCCCTATCGGGCCAAGACGAAGGACACGCGCGAGCTGGCCGTCAACCACATCGCCGTGACCCATCCCGAGCGCGTCTTCGACTATGACGGTCTCAAGATCCTCGACCCCGGTCAGCGCGAGAACTGCGACTACATCCTCCGCATCGTCGGCGATATCGTCAGCCGCTATGACGTCGATGGCCTCCATATCGACGACTACTTCTATCCCTATCCTGTGGCGGGCGTCGCCATCCCCGACCAGGCCTCCTACAACCGCTACGGACGCCAGTTTGCCTCCGTCGCCGATTGGCGCCGCGACAATGTCGATGTCTTCATCAAGGCCCTCGGCGAGGAGATCCACCGCATCAAACCGTGGGTGAAGTTTGGCGTCTCTCCCTTCGGCATCTACCGCAACAAGCGGTCGGACCCCAACGGCAGCGCGACCAGCGGACTGCAGAACTACGACGAGCTCTATGCCGACGTGCTCAAATGGGTGAACAACGGATGGATCGACTACTGCGTGCCCCAGCTCTACTGGGAGATCGGCCACAAGGCCGCCGACTACCAGGAGCTCATCGGCTGGGGGAACCGCCACGCCGCCAACCGCCCGTTGTATATCGGCGAGGACGTCTTGCGCACGGTGAAATATCCCGACCCGCAGAACCCCAGCGTCCACCAGTTGGGCGCCAAGCACCGCCTCCACCGTCAGTGTGCCAACGTCAAGGGCACGGTGCTCTGGTATGCGAAGGCGGCGGTCGATAACCCCGGCAACTATGGCACGGTGCTGCGCACGGACTACTGGCGCTATCCGGCCCTGCAGCCCCTCATGCCGTTCATAGACAGTGAGGCACCCGAGAAGGTGCGCAAGGTCAAGGCGCGCTGGACGGCCCAGGGCTACACGCTCCAATGGCTGCCGGCGAAGAAGGCCAAGGGATGGCAGGACGAGGCCCACCAGTATGTGGTCTATCGCTTTGCCAAGGGCGAGAAGATCGACCTGTCCAATCCCGCCCGTATCGCCGCCATCACGCGCGAGCCGCGCTACGTCCTGCCCTACGAACACGGCAAGACCAAGTGGGTCTATGTCGTCACCGCCCTCGACCGCATGAGCAACGAGAGCGAAGGCAAGGCAAAGAAAGTGAAACTATAATCAAGGGGGATAAAAAATGGTTCTTCCGAAATATGGGGTGATACGACGTGGACACATAGAAGACAACTTGAACAACTTTTACAACAAGTAACAACGCTTCGCGGGGACATTGCCTCTTCGAGGCCCATGCAGACTAAGGCTTGCTGCAAGGGAAACAACTATGAACAACGCTTCGCCAGGACAATCAGCAGGAAATGTCCATGGCGAAGCGTTGTATTTTGTTGTTTACCTTGCAGCAGGATTGCGACACGCGAAGCGTGTAGGTTGTTACAAGTTGTAAAAGTTGTATTTGTTGTTTTCCCAACTCAGCAAGTGGCTTACAGGATCTCCAGCACCATCTCGGCCACTTCCTCGGGCGTGTTGAAAAGCATGCCCTCCTCCAGGTCCGCGTCGCTGAGCGAGTCGAGGTAGGTCTTGGCCGTTTCCTCGTCGGTGCGCGGCGCTCCGTCCTTGTCCTTGGCCTGGAGAATGGCCTGGAGGACGGCCTGCCGATATTCCGCCACCGTCATCATTCGGCGTTGCGCTTGACGACGGAACCGCTGGCCTGGTGGGTGGCCAGGACGAGCACCTCGGCGATCTGCACATGGGCCGGCGCGCTGGCCGCATAGTAGGCCACGTCGGCGATGTCCTCGCCCGTGAGCGGCTTGATGCCCTGATAGACACTGTTGGCCCGCTCGTCGTCGCCGTGGAAGCGGACGTTGCTAAAGTGGGTCTCCACCAGTCCCGGCTTGATATTGGTCACGCGGATGCGCGTGTGGGCTGTGTCGATACGCAGTCCGTCGGTGATGATTTTCACCGCAGCCTTCGTGCCGCAATAGACGTTGCCGTTGGCGTAGGCAGCGTCGCCAGCCACCGAACCGATGTTGATGATCTCGCCACGGTTGCGCTCCACCATGCCCGGCACGAGCGCGCGGCTCACGTAGAGCAGGCCCTTGATGTTGGTGTCGATCATCGTGTTCCAGTCGTCGAGGTCGCCACCCTGCAGCGGGTCGAGGCCCAAGGCCAGTCCGGCGTTGTTGATCAGCACGTCGATCTCGGCCCAGTCGGCCTCCAGGCTGCCGCAGACGTCAAACACCTGCTGCTGGTCTCTCACGTCGAAGCAGAGCGTCTTCGCACGCACGCCCAGCGCCTCGATGCGCTCGGCCAGCGCCTGGAGCAGGTGGTCTCTGCGGCCCGTGATGATCACGTCGTAGCCCTCTTTGGCAAAGCGCAGCGCGCAAGCCTCACCGATGCCGCTCGTCGCGCCGGTGACCATACAAATCTTTCTCTTTTCCATATCTTTTTTCTGTCAAGGGCGGGAAGGTCGGCCCCTCCCGCCCAAAGGTTATTCTACATCACGCCGTCCTCGCGCAGTTTCTCCTGCCACTTCCAGGCGCTGCGGAGCACGTCGGCCAGGGGCGTGTCCGCCTTCCAGCCCAACACCTGGTTGGCCTTGGTGCAGTCGCCCCAAATCTTCTCGATGTCGCCCTCGCGACGCGGACCATACTTCCAGTTGAGTTTCACGCCCGTGGCCTCCTCAAAGGTCGTGACGATCTCCAGCGTGGAGTTGCCCTTGCCCGTGCCGATGTTGAAGTACTCGATCGGTTCGGTCTCCTGGTCCAGCACGCGCGCCATGGCGGCCACATGCGCCTTGGCCAGGTCCACGACATAGATGTAGTCGCGGATGCAGGTGCCGTCGGGCGTGTCGTAGTCGTTGCCGAAGATGGTCAGTTGCTCGCGGATGCCCATCGCTGTCTGCGTGACGTAGGGGATGAGGTTGTTGGGCACGCCGTTGGGCAGTTCGCCGATGAGCGCCGAGGGATGGGCACCGATAGGATTGAAGTATCTCAGGACGATGCTCTTGACGGCCGCGCCGCTATGGATGAAGTCGTAGATGATCTGCTCGTTGATCTCCTTGGTGTTGCCATAGGGCGAGGTGGCCTTTTGGTGGGGTGCGTCCTCGGTGACGGGCAGGTTCTCGGGGTTGGGTTGTCCATAGACCGTGCAGCTGCTGGAGAAGATGATGCCCTTGACGCCATAGGCAGGCATGAGCTCCAGGAGGTTGATGAGCGAGACAACATTGTTGCGGTAGTAGAGCAGGGGCAGCTGGACGCTCTCGCCCACGGCCTTGGAAGCGGCGAAGTGGATGATGCCAGCGATGGCCGGATACTTCTGGAACACGGCCTCCGTGGCAGCCTTGTCGCGCAGGTCCACCTGCTCGAAGGCCGGGCGCACACCCGTGATCTTCTCGATGCCGTCGAGCACCTCTATCTTGGAGTTGGAAAGGTTGTCGATGATGACCACGTCGTAGCCAGCCTCGATCAGTTCCACGGTGGTATGGCTACCGATGAAGCCCGTTCCGCCCGTCACTAAAATTGTCTGTTTCATGTCAGTTTTTCTCTTTTAGTTTCTGTAAATGTCGGCTATGGCGAAGCCTCCCCGGGGCTGGTCGTATCCCGGGTCCGCCATCGCCACGCTATGGAAATAACGCCAAATCGTGTTTTTTATTTCCTTTAAGTGGCAAAAAGAGCCACAAAGGTTTTGCCAAAGCGCGTCCCGTGGCATGGTTTTGCACGGTTGGCGAGCAAAAAACGGGCTGGAAGTCGTGTATCTCGTTTTTTATTGCTACTTTTGCATTTTGAAATTACAATACAAGAATGGACCATATACGGAATTTTTGCATCATAGCCCATATCGATCACGGCAAGAGCACCCTGGCCGACCGTCTGTTGGAGCGCACCAAGACCATCCAAGTCACGGAGGGTCAGATGTTGGACAACATGGATTTGGAGCGCGAGCGCGGCATCACCATCAAGAGCCACGCCATCCAGATGGAGTACACGATGGAGGGAAAGAAATATTTGCTCAACCTGATAGACACGCCGGGCCACGTCGATTTCTCCTACGAGGTGTCGCGAAGCATTGCCGCCTGCGAGGGCGCGCTGCTCATCGTCGATGCCACACAGGGCGTGCAGGCGCAGACCATCAGCAATCTCTATATGGCCATCGACCACGACCTGGAGATCATCCCGGTCATCAACAAGATAGACATGCCCAACGCCATGCCCGAGGAGGTGGAGGACGAGATCGTCGATCTGCTCGGCTGCGAGCCCGGGGAGATCATCCGGGCCTCGGGCAAGACGGGTGAGGGCGTCGATGACATCCTCCGCGCCGTCGTGGACCGCATCCCCGCGCCGACGGGCGACAAGGAAGCGCCGCTGCAGGCCCTCATCTTCGACTCGGTCTTCAACTCCTTCCGCGGCATCATCACGCTGGTGAAAATCGATAACGGCGTGGTGCGCAAGGGTGACAAGGTGAAGTTTTTCAACACCGGCCAGGAGTATGACGCCGACGAGGTGGGCGTGCTGAAGATGGACATGGTGCCCAAGGCGCAGCTCACTGCTGGCGAGGTGGGCTACATCATCAGCGGCATCAAGGACGCCAAGGAGGTGAAGGTGGGCGACACCGTCACCCACGTCGAACGGTCCTGCGCCAAGGCCATCGAGGGATTCCAGGAGGTGAAGCCGATGGTCTTTGCCGGCGTCTATCCCATCGACCCCAACGACTACGAGAACCTCCGCGCCTCGCTGGAGAAGCTCCAGCTCAACGACGCCTCGCTGACCTTCCTGCCCGAGAGCTCCCAGGCCCTCGGCTTCGGATTCCGATGCGGATTCCTCGGACTGCTCCACATGGAGATCATCCAGGAGCGACTGGACCGCGAGTTCAACATGGACGTGATCACGACCGTCCCCAACGTCAGCTACATGGTCTATGACAAGCAAGGAGAGGTGAAGGAGGTACACAACCCCTCGGGACTGCCCGACGCGACGATGATCGACCATATCGAGGAACCGTTTATCAAGGCCAGCATCATCACCTCCAGCCAGTTTATCGGCCCGATCATGAAGCTCTGCCTCGACAAGCGCGGCGAGCTCGTGAGCCAAAACTACGTCAGCGGCAACCGACTGGAGCTCGTCTTCATGATCCCGCTGGGCGAGATCGTCATCGACTTCTACGACAAGCTCAAGAGCATCTCCAAGGGCTACGCCTCGTTCGACTACCACATCGACTCGTTCCGCCCCTCGAAGCTGGTCAAGCTCGACATCCTGCTCAACGGCGAGCCCGTCGATGCCCTCTCCACGCTGACCCACGAGAGCAACGCCGTGGTCTTTGGACGCAGAATGTGTGAGAAACTCAAGGAACTGATACCGCGCCAGCAGTTTGACATTGCCATCCAGGCGGCCATCGGAGCGAAGATCATCGCCCGCGAGACCGTGAAGCAGGTGCGCAAGGACGTGACGGCGAAGTGTTATGGCGGAGATATCAGCCGCAAGCGCAAGCTGCTCGAAAAGCAGAAGAAGGGCAAGAAGCGCATGAAGCAGGTCGGCAACGTGCAGGTGCCTCAGAAGGCGTTCCTGGCCGTGCTGAAATTGGACTAACCGCCGGAGGAACATCCTTCGGCCAACAAGATATATAAAAAGGAGAAAAGAGGAGACACGATGAGAGAACCGATAGCAACCCCCAGGGAGGTGGCCCGCGAGTTGGCCCGCAAGTACAGTACGATGACCCACGAGGAACTCGACGTGCTGGAAAGCGTGCTGGTGCCCATGAAGTTCAGCAAGGGCGAGATAATCCTAAGGGAGGGCGAGGTCTGCCGCAACATCTACTATGTGGAGCGCGGACTGATCCGCCAGTTCTACTTCAAGAACGGCAAGCAGATCACGGAGCACCTGGGGGTGGACCACACCATCTTCATGTGCATCGAGAGCCTGTTTCACGAAGAGCCCACCCATCTGCAGGTAGAGGCCCTGGAGGCCTCCTATATCTATGCGCTCCCCAAGCATCGCCTGGAGCAGGTGGCCCTCCACAACGTGAACATACAGATCCTCTTTCGCAAGATATTGGAGGAGAGCCTCGTGATCTCGCAGGTCATGGCCGACCTCGTGCGCTTCGAGACGGCACAGGAGCGCTACCGCAAGTTTTGCAAACTGGCGCCACAGATCGTCCTCCGCGCACCCCTGGTCTATGTGGCCAGTTTTCTCCAGATGACGCCGGAGACGCTGAGCCGCGTACGCAGCAGCACCCTGCTCGATTAGCCCCGAGTGGGGGAGGGCGAGCGCCTGGGCGGGCCCCGGAGAGATGGGGCGCCGCGCGTGCGCTATATAAATGAGGTAGAGAGAACAAAGTATAATCATGACAAAATCATAAAAAGACATGAAACCGACATTACTTCTTTTGGCTGCCGGCATGGGTAGCCGCTACGGCGGGCTGAAGCAGCTCGACGGACTTGGACCCAATGGTGAAACCATCATGGACTACTCCATATATGACGCCATCCAGGCGGGATTTGGCAAGATCGTCTTCGTCATCAGAAAGGACTTCGAGGAGCAGTTTCGCAAGCAGGTCCTCTCCAAGTATGAGGGCCACATCCCCGCAGAGCTCGTCTTCCAGAGCCTCGACGCCCTCCCCGAGGGATTCACCACGCCCGAGGGCCGCGTGAAACCGTGGGGCACCAACCATGCCGTACTGATGGCCAAGGACGTCATCAAGGAGCCGTTCTGCGTTATCAACTGCGACGACTTCTACAATCGCGACACCTTCATGGTCATCGGCAAGTATCTCTCCGAGCTCCCCGAGGGCAGCAAGAATCGCTATGCGATGGTGGGTTTCCGCGTGGGCAATACGCTCAGCGAGAACGGAACGGTATCGCGTGGCATCTGCACGACCGACGCCGAGGGCAACCTGGCCACCGTCGTGGAGCGCACGAAGATAGAGCGCAGGGACGGCGCCGTGCAGTATAAGGACGACGACGACCAGTGGGTGACGACGCCCGACAACACGCCGGTCTCGATGAACGTATGGGGATTCACGCCCGACTATTTCGACTATAGCGAGGACTACTTCAAGACGTTCCTCTCCGATCCGGAGAACATGGCCAACCTGAAGGCCGAGTTCTTCATCCCGCTGATGGTCAACAAGCTCATCAACGACGGTACGGCGGCTGTCAAGGTCCTCGATACCACCAGCCATTGGTTTGGCGTCACCTATCCTGCCGATCGTCAGGGCGTCGTGGATCGCATCCAGCGCCTCGTCGATGAGGGCGTCTATCCCGCCAAACTGTTCTAATCGTATCACCAACCATTTCTACATGGAAATCAACCTTCTGGACGACAGTCAGCTTGCTCTCTTGCAGCAGCTGACTGCCGGTGCCAGCTTTGTGGTAGTCACAGTCCATAAGTCGCCCGACGGAGATGCCATCGGATCGATGTTGGCCTGGGCGCAGTATCTGCAGGCCCTGGGCAAGGAGGTCACCTGCGTGATCCCCGATGCCGCTCCCGACTTCCTGATGTGGCTCCCAGGATCGCAGACGCTGCTCCGCTACGACAAGCATCCCGACCGCGCGAAGGAGGCCTTCGACAAGGCCGACCTCGTCTGCTGTCTCGACTACAACGACCTCTCGCGCACGGGGGACATGGCGGACGTCATTGCCCAGTCGAAGGCGCCCCGACTCCTCATCGACCACCATGTGGGCCCGACCGTCGAGGCGGCGCTCTCGGTGTCTCATCCCGCGATGTCGAGCACGTCGGAACTCGTCTTCCGCCTGCTGTGGCAGTTGGGCGCCTACGACGAGATGACGCTGCAGATGGCGCAATGTATCTACTGCGGCATGATGACGGACACGGGGGCCTTCACCTACAACTCCAATGCGCCAGCCGTCTATCTCATCATCAGCCACCTGCTGGAGAAGGGCGTGGACAAAGACCGCGTCTATAACCGCGTCTATAACAACTACTCGCCACAGGCCATCAAGTTCAGGTCCTATGTGATCTTCAAGAAACTGCGTGTCCTGCCGGCTTCCCATGCGGCCTACTACACCGTCACGCGCGACGAAATGCGACGTTTCCAGTTTGTCAGGGGCGACCTGGAGGGCGTGGTCAACATCCCGCAGAAGATCAAAAAACTCAAACTCTCCATCTCGCTGCGCGAGGACACCGAGAAGGACCAGGTCATACGCGTCAGCCTCCGTTCGGGCAATGGGTTCCACTGCCGCAAGATGGCGGAGGAGTTCTTCCACGGCGGAGGACACGAAGACGCGGCAGGCGGACGCCTGGAGTGCTCCATCGAGGAGGCCGAGCAGGTGGTCCTCCGAGCCATCATGGCCTACAAGGAGCAGCTGCGATGACCCCTCGCGGCCCAGGATCATGGTCCGTAGGGCAGTCTTTAATGTCAAAAGTAGCTAAAAATGGGCGTCGTCTTATGGTGGAACAGACGATTTGCTATAACTTTGCAGTAAGATATTATTGAACGTAAAAGATTCCGATGAAGAAAACGCTTTTTCTCCTCCTCCCGCTCGCAGCTCTGCTCTGGTCGGCGTGCAGCAATGACGAGACCTATGCTGACCAGCGCAAGCGAGAGAACGGAGCCATCCGCCAGTATCTCAACGACAGCAGCGTGACGGTCATCTCCGAGCGCCAGTTTTTCGATCAAGACACGATGACCGACGTGAGCAAGAACGAGTTTGTGCTGCTCGAGTCTTCGGGCATCTATCTCCAAATCGTAGAGAAGGGTTGCGGAGAGAAAATCAAGGATGGCGAGACGGCCACCGTGCTCTGCCGATTCACCGAGCGCAACCTCCTCACCGATAGCATCATCGCCACCAACAACATCCTCTATTTCAGCGCGCTGGTCGACAAGATGTCGGTCACGAACACCTCCGGCACCTTCACGGCCTCTTTCGACCCCACGTCGAGTGTGATGTATCAAGTCTATGGAAGAAGTTCCGGCAGCACCCAGGTGCCCAACGGATGGCTTTCCCCGCTGCCTTACATCAAGGTGGGTAGGCCGCTCTCGGCCGATGACCGCATCGCCCGCGTGCGCATCATCGTACCCTCCACCGAGGGCACCTATGCGGCCACGATGTCGGTCTATCCGTGTCTCTACGATATTACCTACGAGCGCGGAAGATAACATGCAATTACAAAACTAAAGAGAAAATATGACACTGATCAAATCCATTTCCGGCATCCGTGGAACCATCGGAGGCCCTACCGGCGATACGCTCAACCCGTTGGACATCGTCAAGTTTACCACGGCGTATGCCAAGTTTATCCGTCAGAGCGACCCGACGGGCAGCAACTGTATCGTGGTAGGCCGCGACGCGCGCATCTCGGGCGACATGGTCCGACTGGTGGTCTGCGGCACACTGATAGGAATGGGCTATGACGTGCTCGATATCGGGCTTGCCACGACCCCGACCACCGAACTGGCCGTCCGCATGAGCCATGCGGCAGGTGGCATCATCGTCACCGCCAGCCACAACCCGCGCCAGTGGAACGCGCTCAAGTTGCTCAACCACGAGGGCGAGTTCCTGACCAAGGACGACGGCAACGCCGTGCTCGCCATGGCGGAGAAGGAGGACTTCGACTATGCTGATGTCGATCATATAGGCACTTACCGCCAGGACGACAGTTTCGACGACCGTCATATCGAGGCGGTCCTCGCCCTCGACCTGGTCGATACGGAGGCCATCCGCAAGCGTGGATTCCGCGTCGTCGTCGATGCGATCAACTCCGTCGGCGGCGTCATCCTGCCGAAGCTCCTCGACCGACTGGGCGTCGGCTACACCATCCTCAATGGCGAGGCCAATGGCGACTTCGCCCACAATCCGGAGCCGCTGGAGAAGAATCTCGGAGGCATCATGGGCGAGGTGGCGACAGGAGGCTATGACCTCGGCATCGTCGTCGATCCCGACGTCGATCGTCTCGCCTTCATCCAGGAGGACGGCAAGATGTATGGCGAGGAATATACGCTCGTCAGCGTGGCCGACTACATCCTCGATCATGTGAAGGGAGCCACCGTCTCCAACCTCAGTTCTACGCGCGCCCTGCGCGACGTCACCGAGCGTCATGGTTGCCAGTATTTTGCCTCTGCCGTCGGCGAGGTCAATGTCACTACCAAGATGAAGGAGGTGGGTGCCGTCATCGGTGGCGAGGGCAATGGCGGAGTCATCTATCCCGAGAGCCACTACGGTCGTGACGCCCTGGTCGGCATCGCCCTCTTCCTCAGTTCGCTGGCACAGAAGGGACTGACGTGCAGCGAGCTCCGCAAGACGTTCCCGACCTATTATATTGCCAAGAACCGCATCGACCTCACGCCCGACACCGATATGGATGCCATCCTGGGCAAGGTCAAGGAGCGCTTCGGATCGATGGCCGACGTGCGGGTAACGGATATTGATGGTGTGAAACTCGACTTCCCGACGAAGTGGGTCCACCTCCGCAAGAGCAATACTGAGCCCATCATGCGCGTCTATAGCGAGGCGGCCACGATGGAGGAGGCCGACGCCCTGGGCAAGGAGCTCATGGACGTGGTCTATGAAATGACGAAGTAGGAGAGGGTACTACCCCCTACAGCCTATATCTTTATGAGGCATCTGTCTGGCGTCAAGCGCCGGGCAGGTGCCTTGTCCATAAACCTATTTTCCTATTCCAACGAGTTCTTTTGCCCTATGTATCATCTGTTTCTGCTGCAGTTCGCATGCTTCCTGTTCATGCTGTTCAATGCGTTCACCCTCGCCGTCACCCGTCTCCAGACGCGATGGCTCAATCCGCGCTATGAGCGCGCACGATGGTTGATCTTTGTCGGCATCATGGGCTTGGCGGCGCACTATCTGATGCAGATGCGCTATGGGTTCAGGGCCGTTGACGACGCGGTGGGTGCCACGGTCAATGCCCTCGTCTATGCACCCTGTTTTTCGCTCATCTCGATGGGCATCTTCCATATCGAGGCCACCCATGTCCGACGGAGGAGGGTCTATGTGGTCTGCACGACGATCAACCTGGCGATCTTCGCCTGTTTCTTCATCGGCTTCCTCCAGCATGGCGAAATGCGCATCGGGGCCTGGCTCTATGCTATGCTGGCCCTCTTTGCCGCCAATGTGGTCTATTGCATCGTCGTCATCGTCCGCGAGATCATCAAGCGCCGCCGTCTGCTGGAGACGATGGCGGGCGGCGACATCATGCCCTATGTACGCTACTCCCGCGCCAGCCTCCTCATCCTCTTCTTCCCTGCCGTGGTATCGCCCTTTGCCATCATCTCCACCAAGTTGCTTTACTTTTTTGCGCCTCTGGGGCTCATGGCTTTCCTCTTTTTCATCCTGAGTTTCGTGGCCCTGGGCTACAGCTATCAGCCGAAGGAGTCGCTGCTCGACGAAGAGGCGGAGGAAAAGGTCAGCCCTGCTGTCGTAGTCGCTCAGCAGGAGAAGACGGTAGCGCAACAGGCCGTCGCTTCTCCTGATGTCGCTTCTCCTGGCGAGGCGGCTCCATGCGATGGGGCTCATGCTGGCACAACTCCTGCCAATGGGGCTCCTACCAACGCGTCTCGTGCCAATGCGCCTCATGCTGGCACAACCCCTGATAACGCAACGCCTGATAACGCATTTCATGCCGACGCGGCCCATGCAGCCGACCAGGCGGAGGAGACGCAAACTGCCTCGCTGATGCCTGAGGATCGAAGAAAGCAGATCCAGCAGCGGCTGGACGAATGGTGCGCGGCGATGGGCTATAAGGATGGGGGGGGAACCTCCTCTCCCTCTCCCATGCGATCCATGTCTCGAAAGACGAACTCACGATATACTTCGACCAGTCTCTGAAGACTACGTTCCGGATATGGCTGAGCGACATCCGCTTCGCTGCGGCCAAGAAAATGATGATTGCCAACCCCGATTACAGCAATGATATCATCTCCTCCGAATGTGGTTTTACTTCCCGCACCCACCTCTACCGCATCTTCAAGGCGCGTGAGGCGTGTACGCCGACCGTTTGTCGGGAGCGCTATTTGGCCGGATCCCACGATTCGGACGCGTCTCTTTCGTAGCAGGGAGACGAGCCCTTTTCTCCGTATCAGAAGATTCCCTTTTCTCCGTATCAGAAGATCCCTTTTCTGATATTTGACGGCTCTTTCCTTGGTTTCTTAAAATATGTAAACGCAACCGCTCCTGGCTATGAACCATTGTCTCTTTGGTAGGAAGGAGACAACTATTTACCACCAAAGAGACACCTGGACAGGACAATGCGACACCCTGTCTCACTACTTTTCCCTACTTTTGTACTAATTTTGAAGGTCGGAAAGACCCGCACGTTGTGGAGGCTTAGTCCTCGTCGTGGGCGCCCGACGGACTAATCGTGAAGACAATAATCAAAAACAAGAAATAAAAGTATGAAGAAAAAAAAGTATTTCAAGCCCCAGGTTGACGTCGCGCAGACTGGGCCGTGCATGATGATCAACCCCTCGCAGGTAAGAATTTATAAAGGGCAGTTTCAGAATCGACAGGAACTGGAGAAAGCCGAATTTACCTTAGACGAGGACGGTTTCCTCTGGGGGGAATAGACAGCCTATTGCCCCTTCTTTCTATCACAATCAACGAATGGTGCCGTGGTGCACCCAAACTAAAACAAAAAATGACTATCAACATGATCAAGAAAATGACCCAATATCTATTGCAGCGCCGATGCGCGCTCTCGCTCTTGCTGATGCTGATGCTCCTGCAGCCCGTGATGGCGCAGAAACAAACGCGAATAATGTATGCGAGATTGGACCGAGAGACTCAGACCCTCACGCTCTATTATGACACGAATTTCGGTAAAGGGAACGACCAAGGTATTTCTGAAAGTCCCTTGTGGATGCAACTAGATGAAAGAATGAAAATAAAAAGCGTGGTCTTTGACGAGAGTTTCAAGGATGCACGCCCCACAACATGTGTATCCTGGTTTTTGTGGTTCGAAGCTTTGACAACGATTGAGCACTTGGACTATTTGAACACGTCAGAGGTCGAATATATGAACTCAATGTTCACCAAGTGTACCGGCTTGGAAACACTTGATTTGTCTTCCTTTAATACGGAAAAAGTCAAAAATATGTATGCTATGTTTGATGGCGCTACGAATCTACGCTCAATCAAGTTGCCTAAAGGTTTCATAGGCAGCAGCGTGACTGATCTCAATGGAATGTTTAGAGGTTGCGCAAGCCTTACCGAACTCGATCTATCTGGTTCTAATGCTGAAAAAGTGAAAAACATGGGCAGTATGTTCTATGGTTGTGTCGCACTTTCCAATCTCAATCTTTCCGGTTTTAAAACTGGATCTTTGACCGATATGCAGTACTTGTTCTCTTCGTGTCAGTCGCTTGAAAGTCTCGACCTCTCTGGTTTCAATACTGAAAATGTGACGAGTATGGTGTCAATGTTCTCCCAATGTTCGTCGCTTCGGAGCCTCGATCTCAGCAGTTTCAATACCAGCAAGGTGATTGGTATGAATTTAATGTTTTATAACTGCACCAACCTTGAAAGTATTGATTTAAGCAGTTTTGAAACGGAGAATCTGCAACAGATGCCTCATATGTTCTACTCATGTACGAAGCTTGAGACGCTTGATCTCTCGTCGTTTGCAACGCCCAATATGACTTCCATGTTATGTGCGTTTCAATATTGTAAAAACCTCAAGAAGATTTATGTCACTTCTGCATTTACTACAGATAAAGTAACCGAGGGTCCTTATGCTTTTGCCGGATGTGTTAATCTGCCCAACTTTAACCCTGATAAGACGGGTGTGGAAATGGCGCACACGGGAGAGGGAGGTTATCTCACGGCTGCTACTGCCAGTTGGGTGCGATGGGATGCGCCAACCGGCACGCTCTCCTTCCATCGCAGTGCCACGAAGCCTGCGGGCGACAACATCCTTGATTTGGGCTATGGAAATTATCCGAATTGGGACACCCATGCTGCAGAAATTAAGAAGGTGGTCTTCAAAGCCGGTTTCCGGGATGAAACCCACACGAGGTGCTCCAAATGGTTTAGTGGTTGTACGAATCTTACCAGCATAGAGGGTATCGAAAACCTCAACACGTCCAACGTCAAGTATATGAACGAGATGTTTGGCCAGTGTTCGAACCTCGAAACGCTCGACCTGTCCCATTTCAACACAGAGAAAGTAGGAAATATGAGCAATATGTTCAATGGATGCACAAAGCTCCGTGATCTCAACATTTCTAGTTTTAATACGGAGAATGTGACAAACATGTACGGAATGTTCTATGGCTGCTCAAGTTTGGATTCGCTCGATTTGTCTCACTTCAATACAAGGAATGTGCGAAAGGATGGCATGAACTACATGTTCAATGGTTGCAGTAGTCTTAGCTATCTTAACGTATCCAACTTTACAACTGATAAGCCCGGCATGCAGCTGGATGGGTTGTTCCAGGGATGCAGTAGCCTTCAAACGCTTGACCTTTCCAGTTTCGACACCGGTGGGGCATCTTCTGTTACCGATATGTTTGACGGATGCTCCGCTCTTCAGACCATCTATGTCAGCGATCTTTTCAAATTTAATAATAATAACGTTTCAAGTTCAAATATGTTCCGCGACTGCCGTTCACTGAAAGGCGCTATCTCCTTCGAACCTTCAACGAAAGATAAGACTTACGCCAACTTCAAGTCGGGCTATCTCACCAAGAAGGTTGGCACGAATGGCAATGAGATCATTGGAGCCACAGGCTACCAGCTTACCATCGACGCACTGCCTTTGGATGACAGCAAGGCATACACGCTCTACGAAGACTGCGACGTGAACAATGCTTCCTACGAGCGCCAGGTAAAGTCTGAATGGGCTACGCTCTGTCTGCCCTATACCATCCATCCCAGTTCGGAGAACAACACCTGCTACTTCTATACCCTAAAGTCGGTAGGAGCGAAGAATGTCGAGCTCGTGCGCGTGGAGGAAGGCGTGATAGAGGCAGGCCAGCCTGTCGTCGTTCGCAAGAAAAACGCGGAACAGACCAGCTTCCGCGTCGTGAGCGGTACGGCTTCTTCCGGTGAGAAGGCGAAGGCCGTGACAAAACCCACGAATAGGGAGACGGGCCATCGACTGATGGGTACGTTTGCCCCCATCGAACTCGCCGACGATTGCTATTTCATTGCCAAAGACCTGTTCCGCCTGGTCAGCAACTACAAGCCTGCTGCCACCGGCGTGAAGATAGCTGCCTACCGCGCCTATATCCAGCCCGATGCTACGCAGAAGGATGGATCCGCCCAGCTCACCATCGGCGTGGATGAGGGCACCAACCAGGTAGATGCCGCTACCCTCGTCGATCTGCTCAACGACACCGAGGCGGAATACTACGACGTGCAGGGCCGCCGCATCCCGCAGTTGCAGCGAGGCATCAACATCGTCAAGGTTGGCTCCAAGGTCATGAAGGTCTTCTGCCCCCGATAACTTCCCGTAGCGACTCGCCTTTGCGCTTCGCCTCCCGCGTGTCGCTTCCCGTTTCGCTTTTGCGCTTCGCTTCCCGCGTGTCGCCCCCAACCACGCATAAGTAAGCCGCCCGAACCAGTCAAAAGCTGATTCAGGCGGCATCTTTTTTTATGCAGTCTTGATCAGGAGGGAGCGTCCTGAGGCGGCTACTTCTGCAGCATTCTTCGCACGCTGCCGTCGGAGAATTTCACGATGACGAGGCCGCGGGTTTGGGCGTTGGCCCTCCTGCCGTCGATGATATAGCGTCCCGTCTCGTGCGCCGTCACGGTGGCTTTCGGTCTTGCCACGTCCGATGCTACTGCCACTACCTGGTAGGCCGAACGGTCCGATCGGATGAAGTCGCCGGCAGTCGTAGCACGCAGGGCCGTGACGCCGAAGGCGTAGGCGTGGTGGTCGGCTGGTGTGGCAAGGTCCTCGACGCGGTATTGCGTCGCGCCTTGGTCGATGGCGTCGGAAGAGGCTATGTGCTTGAAGATGCGGTCGCCTGCTTTCAGATCCTGGCTGATCTCGATGTCGTCGATGATGAACGGGTAATGGCGGGCCGTGGTGAAGACCACGATGTCGTCCAACTGGCCTCCCGTCACGTCGGTCTCGAACACGCGCCACTCGTCTGGACTGAGTTCACACTCCACGCCCTGTCCGCTCTTGCGGCTATAGACCTGCAGCACGTCGTCTTTTAGCATCGAGCGCGCCGTCACCTTGACGTGGTAGAAGCCGTCGTTGTTGGAGAGCGTCAGTTCGGGCGTGAGCAGTTCGCCACTGATATTATACTCCGTCAGACCCGTTCCCACGAAGCAGCCGTCGGCGTATCCTCCCCACAGACACTGCCACCCATCCCGGTACACCATGTCCATGCCCAGTTTTTTGTAACTGGAGTTTTGAAACGCAAAGGGCCGCTCGATTCCTACGCCCGTGTTGGCGATCTTCGAGAAGTCCTCGGCCAGCACGACGTAGCTACTGGCATCGGCGGGCGCAGTATAGACATCGTAGTGGGACACCTCGTAGGCCGTGGCCTTTGCCACGGGTCGCCAATGGGCCGTGAAACCGTTGGCTGTGACCTCCGTGGCAGCCTCCACGACGGGAGCGGGCAGTCCGTTGGCCTGTCGTGCTGTCGATGAGGCAGAGACCGCGTCGTCGCTGCACGCCTTCACGCTGTAGGCGTAGTCCGTCGTCTCGTTGAGACCCGTCACGGTGTAGTGGGTGCCCTCCACGCGCAGGTCGCGGATGTCATACACCGTGGTGGAAGACCGTCGTGTGGACCATGCGAAGTCGGTCAGTCCGAAGGCGCAGTCGTCTGGCAGTCCTGACGGGCGGAAGCGCACGCTCTGACACTTATACTTGTCCTTCTCCATAAACCGGCTCCAGTCGATGTCATGGATCAGTTGGTTGCCATACTCCGAAGCATCGACCTGGATGGTGGTGAAGTCGGACCAGCTCACGCCGTTCCACAGTTCGACATGGATCTCCGTGCCCCAGAGGTCTTCGGGATTCTTCGGCAATTTACACTCGATGATCGAGAACGTCAGCGAGGTGATCCTGCCTCCGTCGTCGGGCATCGTGACCACATCGCCATTGCGCAGCATCAAGGCCGAAGCCACGCCGCCCTCGCTGTTCTGATAGACCGTCGGGGCTGCACCCGTCGCCGACTTGTAGGTCCATCCCTCGGGCAGCTGGCCCGACGATAGCGAGGCAAAGTTCTCGGTGTAGGCATGGTCCTCCGTCACGGGTGTCGCCTCGTTGTGGAAGAGGAAGAACAGGTAGTGGGTGGCGCCCTTCACTGCCGACCAATGGGCCGTGAAGCCGTCGGGGGTGTAGTCGGTGGCCTTGTAGGTCGTCGGGGCGCTCAGCGTCGTGGACCTTTCGACTGATACATCGTCGATGACTACCTGGTCGTTGGTGTAGAAGGCGACGAACATACGGTCGCTCCCCGCATAGGACGTGTTGTTGAACTCGTAGGTGAATTCCCGCCATTCCCCCTTCGTCGTGACGAAATTCTCGTAGTAGTTCGTCTGATTGTTTTGGTTGGCGGCATCCTCCCACAGGCCGATGTTCAGGCGTGCGTAGTCCTGCTTGTTGCCCGGCAGGGTCTTGGCGCGCACCTTCACGACATAGGCGCCGTCATAGTGGCCCACCGCCGTGTTGAGTTGGGCTCCGTAGGCGTCGGGGTTGATCAGCGCACAGGTCCCGTTGGCCTGGTGTACGCCGTAGCCCGTCCATCCCGGCTGGTGGAAATAGCGCGACGGAATCGTTCCGTCCGTACTGTTGATAGCGGTCGATGGAGCCTCCTCGCTGCCTGCTGTAAACAGGCTGAAGTCCTCAGCGATCGACTGGTCCGCCTGTCCCCATGCCGCGATGGGGGCGCAGGTAGCCAGCATGACCGTGGCGACGAAACCCTGGAGTGATTCTTTGATTCTACACCTCATAAGCATTGATCGTTTTTGTTTGTGTTGTGCTTGTTCTTCTGAAAAGTAAAACGAGGGTGCGTCAAAAACGACCGTTTTGACACACGCTCTCTCATTATGGTAATGGCGGCTCGTCTCGCAGACAAGCGTCCCATTTTTTAGTCTTCGTCCTTCTGCTCAGCCTCATGCTCGGCGATGAGCTTCTGCTGGATGTCGTTGGGCACCAGCTCGTAGCTTGCAAACTTCGTCGAGAAGCTGGCGCGTCCGCCCGTGAGGGAGCTGAGCGCGATGCTGTAGTTGGAGAGCTCCTTCAAAGGAATCTTCGCCTGCAACTTCTGGTAGCCAGCCTCGCTGTCCATGCCCATGATCATGGCGCGGCGGCCCTGCAGGTCGCTCATCACGTCGCCCATGTAGTCGGCCGGCACATAGACCTCCAGGTCGTAGATCGGCTCCAGGATCTTCGGACCAGCCTGCTTGAAGGCGTCGGAGAAGGCGTGGCGCGCGGCGAGCATGAAGGAGAGCTCGTTGCTATCCACCGGGTGCATCTTGCCATCATAGACGATCACGCGCACGTCGCGGGCGTAGCTACCCGTCAGCGGACCGTGCTCCATGCAGTCCATGATACCCTTGAGGATGGCGGGCATGAAGCGTGCGTCGATGGCACCACCGACCACGGAGTTGATGAAGACGAGCTTGCCGCCCCACTCCAGGTCCACTTCTTCACGGCCCTTGATGTTCATCTTGAACTCCTGACCGTTGATGTTGAACGTCGTCGGATCGGGCATGCCCTCGGCGTATGGCTCCACAATCAGGTGGACCTCACCAAACTGTCCGGCACCTCCCGACTGCTTCTTGTGGCGGTAGTCGGCGCGAGAGAGTTTCGTGATGGTCTCACGATACGGGATGCGTGGCTCCTCAAACTTCACGGCGAGTTTCTCGTTGTTCTCCATACGCCATTTCAGCGTGCGCAGGTGGAACTCTCCCTGTCCGTGAACGATCGTCTGGCCCAGTTCCTTGCTCTGCTCCACGACCCATGTCGGGTCCTCCTGGCGCATCTTGAGCAGGGCTGCCATCATCTTCTCCGTATCGCTCTCGTTGACGGCCTTGATGGCGCGTGAATACTTGGAGTTGGGATATTTGATGAAGTCGAAACGCTCCTCCGTACCCTTGCCGTTGAGCGTGTTGCCCGTCTTGACATCCTTCAGTTTCACGGTGCAGCCCAGGTCGCCCGCGTTGAGCTGATCCACGGGGATGCGGTTGGCACCCGCGCAGGCGAAGATCTGTCCGATGCGCTCCTTGCTGCCACGGTCGGCGTTGGTCAGGTCGTCGCCTGACTTGATCGATCCGCTCATCACCTTGAAGTAGCTCACCTCGCCGATATGCGGTTCCATACCCGTCTTGAAGAAGTAGATGCTCTCCGGACCGTTGGTGTCGGGAGACACCTCCTCACCACGCGTGTTGTGGACCTTCGGCATCTCGCTGACGAAGGGCACGACATTGCCCAGGAACTCCATCAGGCGCTGCACACCCATGTCCTTGTGGGCATCGACGCAGAACACCGGGAAGATATTGCGCATCACCAGGCCCTTGCGGATACCCTCGCGCATCTCGTCCTCCGTGAGCGTCTCCTCCTCGAAGAACTTCTCCATCAGCGCCTCGTCATTTTCGGCGGCTGCCTCCACGAGCGCCTTGTGAAGCTCCATGGCCTTCTCCATCTCCTCGGCGGGAATCTCCTCGCGCTTCGGTGCGCCACCGTCCGGACCCCATGAGAGTTTCTTCATGATGAGCACGTCGATGATCTCGTGGAAGTCGGGACCCGTCTGGACGGGATATTGTATCTGCACGCACTTCGGACCATAGATGTCCTTCATGCTTTGGATGAGTTGATCAAAGTCGCATTTGTCGCTGTCAAGCTGGTTAACGAGGAAGATGACCGGCTTGTGCAGCTTTTCGGTATATCGGAAGTTGTTCTGTGTGCCAACCTCCGGGCCATACTGGCCATTGATGAGTATGACGGCTTGGTCGGTGACGTTGAGGGCCGTGATGGCACCCCCCACAAAGTCGTCGCTACCCGGACAATCGATAATATTGAGCTTTTTGCCATTCCACTCTGCATGGAATACGGTGGGGAAGACCGAATAGCCGTACTCCTGCTCCACAGGGAAATAGTCGCTTACCGTATTCTTGGCTTCTACGGAGCCACGACGCTTGATGATACCAGCTTCGAAAAGCATACTCTCGGCAAGTGTGGTCTTGCCGCTACCCGCACTGCCAATCAAGGCAATGTTTTTAATCTCATTTGTCTGATATACTTTCATATCGGATAGATTTAAGCGATTAATAATATCGTTATTTACTTGTAGGGTAATTGAAAGAGGACAGGCATTTCTGTCATTTCGCCCACTAAATTAGGCATTTTTTTTGTAAAAGCCAAACAACGATGGCAAAAGTACTCTATTTTTTAAAATAAATTAGTACTTTTGCAAGTGAAATGACAGGATTATACATACATATACCATTTTGTGCTAGTCGTTGCGTCTATTGCGGATTTTATTCGACGACGCTTCCCGCGCTGCGCGATGCCTACGTCGATGCCCTCTGCCAGGAACTGATGTTGCGGGCGGAGGAATTGCCCGCCGACGAGGCCATCACGACGATCTATCTCGGGGGTGGCACACCGAGCCAGCTCACAACGGATCAGCTCGACGGTCTCTTCTCCTATATATATAAGGTATATAGGCCGCAGCCTGTCGAGGTGACGATGGAGTGTAATCCTGACGACATTACCCCAGCGTTTGCGGATTGGATTGCCCAATCGCCCATCGACCGCATCTCGATGGGGGCGCAGACCTTCTCCGACGACCGCCTGCGCCTACTTCGCCGTCGCCATACGGCTGCTGAGGTGCGACGGGCCACGACGCTGCTGCGCCAGGCGGGCATCCGCAACCTCTCCATCGACCTGATGTTCGGATTTCCGGGCGAGACCCTCGCCGACTGGGAACAGGACATCGACGAGGCCCTCCGTCTCGGCGTGGAGCATATCTCGGCCTATAGTCTGATGTACGAGGAGGGGACGACGCTCCATCGCTGGCTCAGCGAGGGGCGCATTCAAGAGATCGACGACGACCTCTCGCTCCGCATGTACGACTGCCTGGTGGACCGGCTTACTGCTGCCGGCTACCGCCACTACGAGATCAGCAACTTTGCCTTGCCCCAGCGCGAGAGCCGCCACAACAGTAGCTACTGGCGCGACATGCCCTATATGGGCCTGGGAGCCTCTGCCCATTCCTTCGACGGACGGCAGCGGTCTTGGAATGTGGCAGACATCGAGGCTTATATCGCTGCCATCGGTCGTGGTGAACGGCCCTGCACGGTGGAGGCCCTCGATCCTGACACCCATTATGAGGACGTGGTGCTGACGTCGCTGCGCACAGCAGAAGGTATTGATCTGGGCAAGATCCGGCGCGACTTCGGAAGCCAGCGCCTCGACTTCCTTTTAGCTGCTGCCGACCAGGACCTGCGCCAGGGCTATCTCGTCCGCGAAGACGACCACCTGCGCCTCACTCGCCGGGGCATCTATCTGAGCGATGGTATCACAGCGCGTCTATTTGTATGATCGTTTTGTCTCACTGAACGATCGTTTCACCGATCTTTTGAATCACCGAACCAAGCAGAAACTTATGATAGAGAAAACATTCGAGAAAAAATGGGCTGACAATCGTCAGCGCCTGTTGCAAGAAGACGAGGAGTATCAGCGCATCCTCCGCAGTTACCGCAAGCACAACTGGGCGGACGCATTGGTGGCGCCTGCCGCCCTCATCGGTAGCATGGAGTTTGTGGCGTGGCTGGGCGTCAAGTCGCAGGTGCTCAATTTTGTGATTTCCCTCGTCCTCGCCATTGTGTTTTTCTTTGTTTTCCTTTATTTCAAGGCTGTCAGGGTCAGTCGCAAGACGCTCGACGAGGTGGAGCAGCGCATCAAGGAGGAGTATCGTCAGAAAGTAGGAGGGTAGGGCATCCGTACGATGCGTCCACCAAGCAGCGAACGCATCGTGCCGATGTCTTTTCCCTTAGATGTCGAGATCCGGAGCCTTCTCCGCACCCTGCGCAGCCTCAAACTTCGTCATGCGCTCGAAGCCATACATACCCGCGAGGAGGTTGTTGGGGAAGCGGCGGATAGAGAGGTTGTAGCCCTGCACGCTCTCGTTGTAGCGGCGGCGTGCCTCGTTGATGCGGTTCTCCGTACCTTCTTCCTGCACCATCAGCGACTTGTAGTTTTCGCTGGCCTTCAGGTCGGGGTAGCGCTCCGAAACGGCGATGAGGCGGGAGAGTGCCTGCGTCACCTGGTTCTGTGCCTGCTCGAAGGCCTTGATCTTCTCGGGTGTGAGGTCGGCTGCGTCGAGGTGTATCTGTGTGGCCGCATTGCGTGCCTTCGTCACCTGCTCAAACGTCTCGCGCTCGTGCTTGGCATACGATTTCACGATTTTTGCCAGTTGCGGCATCATGTCGGCACGGCGCTGATAAGCCGCCTCCACATTGCTCCACGCCGTTGTCACCTCCTCTTGGTTGGACACCATGGAGTTGTAGCTGCTCACCAGCCACCCCACAATCATCAGGACTACCACGACGATAGACCCTACTTTCATTAGCTTCTTTGATTCCATATACTAATAGTTTTCTGATTATAATTCTGTTGTTGTTCTCGTTGGCCAGTTCGGCTTTCGCCACCAGTCGGAGCGGGTCCCGCTCTAGACTTACCAGCCTCCGCCAGCACCACCTCCACCGAAACTGCCGCCTCCGAAGCTGCCGCCGGAGAATCCTCCGCCCCATCCGCTTCCGGAGTCGTTGGTGTGGCCCGGGTTGCCCCAGATGATGAAGGGGCCGCCAGAGCGTCGGCTTCCTCCTCCACCGCCGCCACCCTTGCCGCGGTTGTCCCTGCGGTTGAGGATGACGAGGACGACAACGATGCAGATCACGGTGAAGAGGACGATTGCCAGTCCTGCGCCAGCGTCCTCGTCGGTGTTCTCCTGGATCCCTGTCGTCCCAGTCTTCAGTTTCTTATAGACCGCCTGGGCCGTGGCCAGTACGGCCTGTCCGGGCTCTCCGCGCTTCATGTTGGCCACGATGCAAGCCCGCCCGATGTCGTCACACTCTATGTCGGTCAGGTCTTTCTCCAGGCCCTCTCCCGGAGCGATGAAGTATCGGCGGTCCTCCACGGCTACGACCACCACCAGTCCGCGGTTGGTCTTCTTGCTTCCCACTCCCTGGCGGTTGCCCAGGTCCTGTGCGAAACGGAATGTGTCGCCGTTGCTCACGCGCTTTACGATGACGAACACCGACTCCACGCCACACTGCTTGTCGAGGCGCAGGAGATAGCTGTCGATAGAGTCGCGCTCCGCCTGCGAGAGGATCTCGTCGGGGTCGCAGACGTAGCGGCGCGCGTCGGTGAGGTGCACCATCGGGATGTCCTCTGCCTCCCACGTCTTTGCGTCCAGTCCCAGCACCGTCGCCAGTAGCATTATCAGCAATATCGCTTTCCTTGTTCTCATATCTATTATCACTGTCAGTCTTTTTGGGTTTCTGTTCCTACCGTTCGTTGCACTTCATCTGCGCATAGCCTACCAGCTGGTCCGTGCGTCCGCCGATCGGTCGGTAATAGACCAGTGCTTGGTAGCTGTTTTCTGTTTGGTAGAAGTTACCTTCTGTGGGGAGCAGGGCAGGGCGTCCTGCCTCGTCGATCATCAATAGTTGATAGTTGTAATAACCCAGTTTTAGCGGCACGTTGCATTCATAGCTCTGTGTCTCGGCATGGTATTCCATCCTGTATTGTGGCAGGAAGCGGTCCTGCGTGAAGTTGCCGTTCAGATAGACTGCCTCCTGAAAGGGCTTCTCGCAGCGGTAGCGGAAGTGTACCAGCAGGTAGTCGCTCTCCGTATTGGCTTGGTAGTTGTCTGAGTTGCGGATCACGAAGGCGCCGTCTGCGTCGGGGTCGTAGATGTAGTTGGGGCGTGGCTCTCCCGTCCAGGGGTAGGCATGATACTGCGTGCCGTCCCAGTCGATGCGATCTACTCCCATGGCTGCCACGTCGGTTGAGAGGATCTCAAACTTCCGATACTCGTTGCCCGCCCAGAAGAGGTAGTCGCCGCAGTGGCTCCACCTCAGTCCGTCGGCCATCGTATATTGCGGGCGAGCATTCCAGCGGGCGTCGTCCCAGCGCTGGTTTTGGAGCACCACGGTGGTGATCTGCCGCTGTGGGTCCGTCACCCTGTAGCCTCCATAGCCCACCTCCATCTCCACCTGCTGGTGGTGCTGGTTGATGGTTGCGTCCGTATTGGTCAGCACCTTTAGCCCCACGCCCATCTGTGCCTCGGCCGGCTCCGTCACCATGAAGGCTATGCGTGCCACCTCGCGGTCGTCGTCGTTCTCGTCGTAGATGGTCAGCAGGTAGTTGCCCGACCGCTTCATCGCACACTGTCCGTTGGGCAGCGTCAGTCGATAGTGGGTGTAGAGCGTGTTGGTGAGGATGCTCTCCTGCACGTCGTCGATGGTGTTGCCCGAGGCGAAGCCGTCGCAGTAATCGCTCTCGAAGAGTGCTTCCGAGGGCTTCCAGTCGGCCTCGCAATGCGTCAGCCGGTAGGCGTAGCGGTGGTATTCGTGTGTGAGGTCGTCGAAACTGACGGACAGTTGCCCCCCACGGAGGCCGATGATGGGCATCCGTCTCCAGTCGTTGTCGGCAATGACCTGCAGCGACCGAATGTTGGGGTCGAGGATTTCGTGGCGCTGGGCCGTGGCGGCTATGCTGCCGAGGGTCAGCGCGGAAAGTCCGAGAGCCAGTTGCTTAGCAATGTTCATCCATCAACTGGTTGAAGAAATGGTCCAGGTCCTCGTCCAGTCCGTCCATCAGGTCGCCGCCCACGATGATCGTGTCGTCGTCCACGACGTAGAGCTCTGCGATACTGTCCTTGTCGTCATCTTCGAGCACATAGCTGTAGGGCTTCATCACGCCAAGACCTTCCACCACCTGGCTCATCGCCGTCATCTGCTGGCGGAGCTGACTGGTCACCTTGTCGTAGAAGTCGTCCTCCTTGTTGTCTATCCAAGGCTCTACGACACAACGGGTTATTTCGTTCTCGTCGTCGTCGAACGCCATCACGTCGCCGCTTTCCTGCGACACTCTGACGTGAATGTCGCTCATCAGCGACGGTTCGTCACATGAGGGTAACTTTTGGGCAATCTTGTTGAAAAACCGCTCCAACGACTGTTTTGTCTGCTCTGTAGCTGTCATGGTTTTGCTTTCTTATTCTTGGGTTATGCTGTGTATAGCATATCTTACCGCAAAGATAGCCACAAAATCCGAGATTGAAGCCAATAAAAACATTATTTTTTGGGTATTTCTGTTTTTTAACCCAAAACGGCTTCGTCCGAAATGAACGACCCGCTTGTTATGGTCGTTTCATTGTGCCCTGCTCTAAGGGAAAAGCTTCAATCACACGCTTCACCATGTACCCACCACGTATCGTCCTCCCTTCCAGCATATATCGACCTCATATTGTTTCCGTATTGTTTCCGTATTGTTTCCGCTTCCGGAAGCGAGAACGATAGGAGAACGATAGGAGAACGATACGGGATCGATACGGGATTAATACGTGATCAATACGTGATTGATACGAGACCGATACGAGAACGGTCTTTTCCGACTCCCAATCGAAGAGATTGATAAGAAATTTAACTTTTTCATCATCGTTTCTTTTGAATCTATTTTACGTTTCAGCCACTCGCCTCTTCCTGCCGTTCATGCCAAGAAGCCTGGCTCACCATTTGCCCTGGCGCAGCCTCTATACAAAGATAACCTTCCGTCCCGCCGAATGCAAGCCGATTAGCATGAATTAACTCCCCATTAACTATTCGTTCGTATCCATTTAACAAAGCCCATCGCAGACCAAAAGCCTTCATTGCGGCCTTTCCTCATGCCCTTCCCCCAGTTTTATCCGCCCAAAGGCTGCTACCTCCAATCTCTATCAGCAGCCAAGAGATACCGGTTCTGATTTATCAAAATAGCGAACAAACACAACTATTAAGTTGTAATGTGGTCTTCTATATTCCCCCATATTCTTTAATTATTAATATTAAACAACTCTATTCTTTCTGACGAATTACTCAATTCGCAGATACGAATAACTCAGTTCTTTCTCTCGAATTACTCAATTCTTCGTTGCGAATTACACAATTCTTCGTTGCGAATTACTCAATTCTTCGTTGCGAATTACTCAATTCTACTTTGTAAAGATACAAAGAATAGATGGGTACCACATTGTTCTTGATATTTTTTTAGTATTCTTAACTCATCATACATACATGAATGTTTTACACCTTCATTGCGACCTTTCCTCATGCCCTTCCTCCAGTTTTATCCGCCCAAAGGTTGCTATTTCCAATCTCTACCAGCAGCCAAGATATATATATTGACTTGTCGAAATAGTGAACAAACTAAACTGTCAAGTTTGAAAATCATTTACGACAAAGGCCACCGAGACCCAAGGTTCGTTAGTCCTCTTAGTCCCAGTGGCCTTATCGTTTTTTTAATTAATGAATGAAGATGTCAGCCTTTACTTTGCCACAAACTTCTTGCCGTTTTGGATATAGATATTACCCTTTTGCGGACGCTCCACCTTCCTGCCCATCAGGTCATAGATGCTGTTGTCCTTGCTTTGTGTCTCCACAATAGCAGGGGAATCGATGGCCGTCGTGGGGAACTCGCTCGGGTCAATCTCGACATAGTTCCAGAATTTCTCCCAGCCCATGCAGTTGTGAGAAGTATCCTTGTACTTGTTGATAGTACCCTTGGGGATATAGACAACGGGGGTGTCAAAGCCATCGGGGAAATCAAAGCCAGAAAAGACACCGCCGTCCGTAGGATCGCACACGGGGGGCTCCATGGCCGCGCAATAGATCTCTTTGATGTCTCTCCAGTAGGCGCAGCTATTAGTACCCAAAGACGTCATCGAGGCGGGGAAGACTATGCACTCCAAAGAGTCCAGGCCTGCAAGGGCCTCTTCTCCAAGAGACTGCATTCCCAAGGGAAACTCCAGACGCTTTAATGAACTGCACAAATAGAAAGCGTGATCACCAATATGCTTGATGGTATGCGGGAAATTCAC
>ENA-ORRL01000756-ORRL01000756.1-human-gut-metagenome-genome-assembly--contig:-NODE-756-length-31231-cov-10.739575_pt1 | contig 31231 bp, 27 predicted proteins | sample MGYA00242175_ERZ509134 | MGnify/ENA primary metagenome ERZ509134 (study PRJEB26280, sample SAMEA2338660) | human gut metagenome | biome: human gut; feature: human-associated habitat; material: faeces... | reverse complement strand
GAAATATGTAAGAGTTCCTACGCCGTTCCTGTCAGAATGTCAAAACATCGCTGCTCCCGTTCTCGAAAGCGGGTGCAAAAGTAGGACTTTATAACATACAAGCCAAATATATCAGGGGATTTTTTCGCGTTTCTCTTGAACATTTTTATAAAACGCTGATTGACAAATGTGTTGAAGAACATATTTTTTAAGGAGGATGGAAAGTCTGGCAAAAGGGATACATTATAATATATGCGCATGCGCGCGGAAAGAAAGCAACGGAAGGCTGAAAGAAAACACGGAGATACGGAAGGGCATTGTATGACACCCGGGTCTTGGCATGTCTGACATCCGGGTCTCGGCATGTTCGACATCCGGGTCTCGGCACGTTCGACACCCGGGTGTCGGACACAAGAAAAAGGCTAACAGGACAGAACAGAAAAGTAGAAACTGACAATGTGCAGTAAGCATAGGAAAAGTGAATAACTAACAAAAGACTTAATTTTCAAATCAGAATTTAGTCTTCTTTCTTGCAAGTGCAAGATTTTCTTGATAACTTGCACCATATTTCTTTTAATTTTACGTAATACGTTATTACTTGAAACTCAAATTCTAAAAATAATTTATTGGATAGAGAAAAATGCCCTTTTTCTTTTCTTGAAAAAAAATGAAACAGTACCTAATTTTACATCTATTTTAGATAATATGAAATACAAAAAGATCATAGAATTGTTGCCAGCTTACACATTATTTATTTTCCTACTAAGTTCAAACAGTGCATGTAGTAATGGGCAAGCAAATAATAAGCAGACGGAAGACGCTGTAACAGACACTATTACAACTTTCGTATACCCCGAAGTACCCACAATGTTGAACACTCCCGAGTTACGCGCCGACTATCTGGCACGTCACTATTGGGAGCATGTAAACCTTGCCGATACCAACTACATACATCACCCCGAAGTGACGGAGCAGGCTTGGGTGAATTTTATTGATATATTACAACTGGTACCTGCTCAAACGAGGGATATTGCTTTGAAAACTTTATTTACACAAGCTGAAAAAGAGAAAAAGTGCTATACATATCTGACTTCTCTTGCAGACAAGTACCTGTACGATCCCAACTCACCGATGCGTAATGAAGAACTATACATATCTGTTTTAGATGCCATGTTGCAATCTTCTGTTATGGATAATACAGAAAAAATACGTCCCAAAGCCCGACGCGAGCTGGCACAAAAAAATAGAATAGGAACTAAAGCATTGGACTTTGTCTATACGCTTGCCAATGGCAGACAAGGCAATTTGTATAGCATAAAGGCTCCCTATACCCTATTATTCATCAATAATCCCGGCTGTCATGCCTGTAGCGAAACGATAGAAACATTGAAACAAAGCCCTTCCATCTGCCAAGCTATCGTACAGAACCAGATGAAAGTCCTTTCCATTTACCCCGATATTGATTTAGAAGAATGGCGGAGACACCTCTCCGATTTTCCTGCAGAATGGATTAATGCTTACGACAAAGAACAAGCAATCGAACTAAAAAGCCTTTACGACTTAAAAGCTATCCCGACCTTATATCTATTGAATAAAAATAAAACTGTATTGTTGAAAGATGTTACAGCTCAAGAAATAGAGGAATACTTACGGAAAATTTCTAAAAACATTTCAGAGTGACAAGCTACCCGGTATTGTCATACAAAACGCAACAAAGCATCTTTCATCAGGGAATAGATGCTTTGCTGCGTTTTATGTAACAGAGAGTATATTGTCTAAAACATATACATCATTCTATTATCTTTGCATCTTCGATGTCATCATCACTCTTGCTGCCGGTAACAGGTGCTTTAGGACGAAGACGGGTAAATTTGAACCAGTTTATCAATTCCGAAACCGCATAGACCAGACTGGTGATTCCGATAATGATAAACGCCGTAGAACGCACGCCCGTAGGATTGAACAGCGCAACCAGCCCGGCCAGCAATATAGCCACCGGAACAACGTAGAATCCGCCCGGCACAGGCGTCCATCTGCGGGCAGCCGACAGCGAGGCTATCTGCTGCACACCACCCATCACGAGGATAAAGCCCAGCACGAACGTCAGCAAATCGGCAAAAAAGCCCGGCATAATAACCAGCCATAGTCCAAATAACAGGCTTCCTATCCCCTCGATAGGGAATCGGCGGCGCACTTCTGCATTTTGAGCATAATATCCTATAATACTAATAAGCGAAGGCACAAGGAAAATGACGCCAATCGTTATCACAAAATAATCACCGGCCTGATTGGGAAACATCACCAGCACCAAACCGATTACCAGCGCACACACAGCGCGCAAAAACGAATAACTTAATCCTTTCATGAGTTTTTGATTTTTTGCGAAGATACATTATTTATCCGAACAACCTCGCATGATAATACTGAAAAATCAATTTACATTGAGCCAGGCATTCAAGTCTTCGGCTATAAAAAGCCAATACAATAATAAAACAATGGCAATAATCACACCTATAGTAATCAGATATTTCCGTTTCATAGTCCGTTCCTTTCTTTTTTATAGTAAATAATAGTATCCGCCATAAACAACAAAACTTTAAGAAAAAAGTTCTCATAAGAAAAAAAGAAAGATTTGCTTTGATTATTAAAACAATGTGCTTATATTTGCCTCGGTCAAAAATAAAAAAGATAATGAAAACAATGTTCGTAAATACATATTGGTGGTGGCATCCGTTACAACTCCGGCAGTCGTAAGGGAGCAGTGCTCGTATGTATATATGTACAATATAGATATAAAAAGAGCCCTGTCGCACCAAGCGACGGGGCTCTTTTATTTAAACGATGTATATAGCTAACAGTTCGCAACCGGTAACTGGCAGCCAACAATTAAATAATAAAACAATATGGTTAGTTTCTTAGTTGACAAAGAAGGTTATTACGGAGAATTCGGCGGAGCATACGTTCCCGAAATACTCCACAGGTGTGTAGAGGAATTGCAGAAAACCTATCTCGCAGTCCTGCAAAGTAAAGATTTCAAGCAGGAATACGACCGGTTGCTGCGCGACTACGTAGGACGTCCCTCACCGCTCTACCAGGCACGGCGTCTGTCGGAAAAGTACGGTTGCCGGATTTACCTGAAACGGGAAGACCTGAATCATACCGGCGCACACAAAATCAACAATACCATCGGGCAGATTCTGCTGGCACGCCGTATGGGCAAACGCCGCATCATAGCCGAAACAGGTGCCGGACAGCACGGCGTTGCCACAGCCACCGTATGTGCATTGATGAATATGGAGTGCATCGTATATATGGGCAAGACCGATGCGGAACGCCAGCACGTCAACGTAGAGAAGATGAAGATGCTGGGTGCAACCGTAGTGCCCGTGACCAGCGGAAACATGACCTTAAAGGATGCCACCAACGAAGCCATACGCGACTGGTGCTGCCACCCCGCTGACACCTACTACATCATCGGCTCCACCGTAGGTCCGCACCCCTACCCCGATATGGTGGCACGCCTGCAATCGGTTATCAGCGAGGAAATCAAAAAACAACTCATGGAAAAAGAAGGACGCGAGTCTCCGGACTATCTCATAGCCTGCATAGGCGGTGGAAGCAATGCTGCCGGAACCATTTACCACTATGTGGACGACCGCCAGGTACAGATTGTCCTTGCCGAAGCCGGAGGCAAAGGGATAGAAACAGGAATGACTGCCGCTACCATTGCCTTAGGCAAATTGGGCATTATCCATGGAGCACGCACCTACGTTATCCAAAACGAGGATGGGCAGATTGAAGAGCCTTACTCCATCTCCGCCGGACTGGATTATCCGGGCATCGGCCCCATGCATGCCAACCTTGCCGCACAAAAGCGCGCCATCGTTCTCTCCGTAAATGACGACGAGGCCATCCGCGCCGCCTACGAACTGACTAAGCTCGAAGGCATCATCCCCGCATTGGAAAGTGCCCACGCCCTCGGTGCATTGAAGAAGCTGAACTTCAAAACTGATGATGTGGTGGTACTGACCGTTTCGGGACGGGGGGATAAGGATGTAGAAACGTATTTGATGTATAAAGAATAAAATACAAAATATGAAGTATGATTATCAGACAGTGAGCCGCACGATGCTCGGCGACTTACATACACCCGTAAGCACGTATCTGAAGGTGCGCGACATTTTTCCTCAAAGCGCACTCATGGAGAGTTCCGACTATCATGACAGTGAAAACAACCGCTCATTCATCGGACTTTGCCCGGTAGCAAGCGTCAGTATAGACCACGCTGTTGCCGTATTCTGTCTGCCCGACGGCACACGTGAGGAACATCCCGTTACCGAAGAATACCATGCGGAAAATGCGTTACGCGATTTCCTCAACCGCTTTCACGTGGAAGGAGAATACAGCGACTATTGCGGTCTGTACGGTTACACATCTTTCAATGCTGTACGCTATTTTGAGAACATCGCCGTAAAAGACAGTCGCGAAGCCACCAACGATGCACCGGATATACTATACATCTTATATAAGTATCTTATTGTCTTTAATGACTTCAAAAATGAAATGCTGTTACTGGAGATGCTTGCTCCCGATGAGAAGAGCGAACTGGACAAGGTGCAGAAAGCCATTCACAACCGCAACTACACAGCCTATGACTTCCGTGCTGTTGGCGAAACCACTTCTTCACTGACCGATGAGGAACACAAAGCCAATATCCGCCGAGGAATAGCCCACTGCATGCGGGGAAATGTTTTCCAAATAGTCCTCTCCCGCCGTTTCGAACAGCGTTTCGTAGGCGACGACTTCAAACTTTACCGTGCTTTGCGCAGCATCAACCCATCTCCATATCTGTTTTACTTTGATTTCGGCGGCTTCCGTATCTTCGGCTCTTCTCCCGAAACGCACTGCCGCATTGAAGGCCGCCATGCCTATATAGATCCCATCGCCGGCACTGCCAAACGTACCGGAAATCCGGAACAGGATGCTGTAAATGCCCGGTACCTTCAAGACGATCCCAAGGAAAATGCAGAGCACGTGATGCTGGTAGACCTTGCCCGCAATGACCTCAGCCGCAACTGCCATGACGTAAAAGTGGACTTTTACAAAGAGATGCAATATTACAGTCACGTTATTCACCTCGTGAGCCGCGTCAGCGGTACGCTGAACAATGATACAGACTCTATCAGGACATTTATCGATACCTTCCCGGCCGGAACCTTGAGCGGCGCACCGAAAGTTCGCGCCATGCAGCTTATCAGCGAACTGGAGCCGCATAACCGTGGCGCATACGGTGGCTGTATCGGATTCATCGGCCTGAACGGCAGCCTGAACCAGGCTATCACCATCCGTACATTCGTCAGCCGCAACGGGATGTTATGGTTTCAGGCAGGCGGCGGCATTGTAGCCAAAAGTAATGCCGAATACGAGCTGCAAGAGGTGAACAACAAACTGGGAGCATTGAAGAAGGCAATTGCCATGGCGGAAAATTCCCTGTAAAACAGAAAATCGGCCAATTGTATAAATCAACAAGAGTATCAAAAGTAAATTAATCAAACAGTTAATAACAATGGTAGTAATCATAGACAATTATGACTCTTTCACCTATAACCTTGCGCACTTGGTGAAAGAACTCGGCGTAGCGGTAGATGTACTGCGCAATGACCAATTCAGCATAGAAGAATTGGAACAATATGATAAAATCATCCTTTCACCGGGTCCCGGTGTGCCCGAAGAAGCAGGATTACTGCTGGATGTAATACGCACCTACGCAGGCAAGAAACCAATACTGGGCGTATGCCTGGGAGAACAAGCCATCGGACAGGCATTCGGTGGGAAGTTAGTCAACCTCAGCACAGTGTTTCATGGTGTACAGACCATTATACGGCTGACAGAACCGGATTACATTTTCCGGGGATTACCCGAAGAAATAGCCGTAGGACGCTATCACTCCTGGGTAGTAGATACTGAAAAACTGCCCGAAACGCTTGCCGTCACAGCTGTCAGTCCCGAAGGGCAGATTATGGCGTTGAAACATCGGGAATATGATGTCCGAGGCATACAGTTTCATCCGGAATCCGTGCTTACCCCGGACGGGAAGCAGATTATGAAGAACTGGCTGGAAGAATAACCTATTTTTTAACCACAAACTTAATCAGATGAAAACAATATTAACCCGGCTCTTCAACCATGAAGAACTCACTGTAGAAGAAAGCAAACAAATCCTGCTCAACATCAGCCGGGAGATGTATTCCGAAGCACAGATTGCCGCACTGCTCACGGTCTTTCAGATGCGCAGCATCACAGTAGACGAGCTGGCAGGCTTCCGCGAAGCACTTATGGAGACACGAATTCCGATAGACTTTGCGCCTTACCGCCCCATTGATATCGTAGGTACAGGCGGTGACGGGAAGAACACCTTCAACATCTCCACCTGCGCCAGTTTCGTTGTGGCAGGAGCAGGTTATAAAGTAGCCAAACATGGAAACTACGGCGCTACTTCCGTCAGTGGAGCAAGCAACGTAATAGAACAGCATGGCGTGCGCTTCACCAACAATCCCGACATATTGAAGCGAAGCATGGAAGAGTGTAACATAGCCTACCTGCACGCCCAACTGTTCAATCCAGCCATGAAATTCGTAGGTCCTGTCCGCAAAGCCTTGGGAGTACGCACACTGTTCAACTTGCTGGGACCGCTGGTAAACCCGTGTCAGCCCGCCTATCAGCTATTGGGCGTAGCCGACCTCGCACAAATGCGTCTCTATACGAACGTTTTCTACAGACTCGGCATCGACTTTGCCGTAGTCAATAGTCTGGACAATTACGATGAAATCTCACTGACCGATGAATTCAAAGTGATGACACGTCATTATGAACGCATCTATCGCCCACAAACTCTCGGTTTCAGCGCAGTACGTCCCGAAGAACTTTCCGGCGGAGCCTGCAAGGAAGATGCGGCACGTATCTTCGACAATATCCTGAACAACCGCGCAGAAGCCGCCCAGACTCAATGTGTCATTGTCAATGCCGCCTTCGCCATTCAGGTCATGGAACCGGAAAAAGAGATTGAAGAGTGCATTGCCATAGCCCGCGAATCGCTGGAAAGCGGACGGGCACTGAAAACATTGAAAAAGTTTATAGAAATTAACCAGTAAGGGATGAGGTGCGAAAAGGTATCTATAGCCGCATATCCCGTAACTCTTCACTAAAACAGCCATGAAAGATATTTTATCGGAAATCATCGCTCATAAACGAATTGAAATAGAACTGCAAAAGCAAGCCGTCTCCCTCGAAAAGTTACAGGAAGAGGTTGCCGCCATGATGCAGAAAGACGCCACTACCGGAACTTCCGTCACCATACCCGTCCGCAGCATGAAACAGGCGCTTGCCTCTTCCCCCACGGGAATCATTGCCGAATTCAAACGCCGTTCTCCTTCGAAAGGATGGATACACGAGACTGCCCGTGCCGAAGAAATACCCGCTGCATACGAAACAGTCGGTGCTTCCGCAGTCTCTATCCTTACGGACGAAAAATTCTTTGGCGGTTCGCTGCAGGATATACGCATGGCACGCCCACTGATCGGCATTCCTATCTTGCGAAAGGATTTCATCATCGACGAATACCAATTGCTCCAGGCACGTATCGTAGGAGCTGATGCAGTATTGCTTATCGCCGCTTGCCTGACACAAGAAGAATGTGCCACCCTCACCGCCCGGGCACATGCCCTGGGATTGGAAGTGTTACTCGAAATCCACACTTTTTCCGAACTCGCTTATGTAAACGCGGATGTGGATATGGTAGGCGTCAACAACCGTAATCTCGGCACATTCGTCACCGATGTGAAAAACTCTTTCCATATAGCCGAAAAACTCCGGCAGATACCGGCCACAGCCCTGGATTCTTCCGACAGCCCAAGCCTGCCGCTACTTGTTTCGGAAAGCGGAATTTCACATCCCGAAACCATTTGCCGGCTGCGCGCTGCAGGCTTCCGCGGCTTCCTTATCGGAGAAACCTTTATGAAAACCCGCCGGCCGGGAGATGCATTAAAAGATTTCATTTCTCCACTCCGTTCCTGAAAATGAAGTATTAATTACATAAATCATTAAAAAAATGGCTTCTCTTATCATAAAAGTATGTGGCATGACCGAAGCGGAAAATATCCGCAATGTAGAGCAACTGGATGTAGATATGATAGGCTTTATCTTCTATCCCAAGTCTCCCCGTTGCCTGTGCGAGATACCGGCATATCTTCCGGTTCGCGCAAAGCGCGTGGGAGTCTTCGTCAATGAAAGCAAGGAAACTATCCTGATGTATGCCGACCGTTTTGCGCTGGACTACATCCAGCTTCATGGCAACGAATCGCCCGGATATTGCCGTTCCTTACGCAGCAGCGGTCTGCACCTTATCAAGGCTTTTTCCATTTCACAGTCAAAAGACCTGGCAACCGTTTCCGACTACAAGGGATTATGCGATTATTACCTCTTTGATGCCAAGACATCACTGTATGGCGGCTCCGGCAACCAGTTCGATTGGAACCTGCTGCACCGTTACAGCGGAATGACGCCTTTTCTGCTCAGCGGCGGAATCAACCCTTACAGCGTTAAAGCCATCAGGGAGTTTCATCACCCCAAACTAGCTGGCATCGACATCAACAGCCGCTTTGAGATGGCTCCGGGAAACAAAGATGTAGAACGCATCGGAAAATTCCTCCAGGCAATAAGAACCGGTGAAACTGCCGGCTGACAGCATAACCGCCGACCGGCAGATAACGTAACTGTCATCAATAAATCTGTAATAACAAACTCACTATGAATCGTATCAACCAACTCTTCCAAGACAGCCCCAAAAACCTGCTGTCTGTCTACTTTTGTGCCGGCTTCCCCACGCTCAACAGCACAGCCGATGTAATCCGTACACTCGAAAAGAACGGAGTGAATATGGTAGAAATCGGAATTCCCTTCAGCGATCCGATGGCAGACGGCATCGTCATTCAAGATGCCGCCACCCGCGCCCTGCGCAACGGAATGTCTCTCCGCATCCTCTTTGAGCAGCTGCAGGACATCCGCCGGGATGTCCGTATCCCGTTGATATTAATGGGCTATCTCAACCCGATTATGCACTTCGGCTTTGAGGCTTTCTGCCGGAAATGTACGGAATGCGGCATTGACGGCGTAATCATCCCCGACCTGCCTTTCAGGGAATACGAAGAAAATTATAAGACCGTCGCACAGAAATACGACATCCGGGTCATCATGCTCATCACCCCCGAAACCAGCGAGAAACGCATCCGCGAAATAGATGCTCATACCGACGGATTCATCTATATGGTATCATCAGCAGCCACCACTGGCGCGCAGAAAGATTTCGACGTCCGGAAACAAGTCTATTTCAAGAAGATTCAAGATATGAACCTGCGCAATCCACGCATGGCAGGTTTCGGCATCAGTAACCGGCAGACGTTCGATACAGCCTGCTCCCATGCGTCCGGAGCCATTATCGGAAGCCGCTTCGTTACCCTGCTCGACAAATATAAAGGAAACGCACAAAAAGCCATCTCACATCTGAAAGAAGATTTAGGTAAAAGCGGTAAAGCGGCAGGACAGTAAGACAACTTAAATTCCATTTTTTTACGTATCTCTGTGAATAATACGAAGATAAGCTACATTTCAACATAAAAAATGGACAAGTTCATTTTATTCTGTTATCGGTTTACATTATCTTTGTGCCCGAAAAAAAGAAAAAAGAGATATTTATGAAAGCAGATTATCCTTCCGTTCTCTTGATTTACACGGGCGGAACTATCGGAATGATAGAAAATCCGGAAACAGGTGCACTGGAAAATTTCAATTTCGCCCACCTGCTCAAGCATGTTCCCGAATTGAAGCGCTTCAACTATCACATCTCGTCCTATCAGTTCGATCCGCCTATCGACTCCTCTGACATGGAACCTTCCCTGTGGGCCAAAATTGTCGCAATTATAAATGACAACTACGAAAACTTTGACGGCTTTGTCATCCTGCACGGAACCGACACTATGGCATATACGGCATCGGCACTCAGCTTCATGCTCGAAAACCTTGCGAAACCGGTTATCCTTACCGGTTCGCAGCTACCCATCGGGACATTGCGTACGGACGGAAAAGAAAATCTGATTACTTCCATCGAAATAGCTGCCGCCAAACGTCCGGACGGTACAGCCCTTGTCCCCGAAGTGTGCATCTTCTTTGAAAATGAGCTGATGCGCGGCAACCGGACTACCAAAATCAATGCCGAAAATTTCAACGCTTTCCGCTCTTTCAATTACCCCGCTCTGGCAAAAGCAGGAATCCATATCCGTTACAACGAACACATCATCCGTCGCCCCGACCCTGCACGACCGATGAAGCCGCATTATCTTTTCGACACCAATGTCGTAGTCCTCACCCTGTTTCCGGGTATTCAGGAAAGCATCATCGATTCTGTACTTCACGTTCCGGGATTGAAAGCAGTGGTTCTCAAGACATTCGGTTCCGGCAATGCACCGCAAAAGGACTGGTTCATCCGGCAACTGAAGGACGCAACAGAACGAGGCATCGTCATTGTCAACATTACCCAATGCCAAAGCGGCGGTGTTGAGATGGGACGCTACGAAACCGGACTGCATCTGCTCGAAGCTGGCGTTATCAGCGGCTACGACAGTACGCCCGAATGCGCTGTTACCAAACTCATGTTCCTGCTCGGGCACGGACTGAGCCAGGCGGAAATCCGTCGCCGGATGAATTCGGATTTGGCAGGGGAAATTACCAAAGAGTAATTTCCTCTTTTTTTTCTCTTTACTCCCTTTCAGACTTCTCCTTTTTATTCGCTCCGGACAATATTTACAAGTTTTCAAAACGGGCAAATGGTCGGATTCAGCAAAATATTCGCCTTGCATTATCAAAAAAGACAATATTTACAAGTAACAATCCGAATATTATGGCTATCTTTGCGGCATATTCAATTAAAAGTTGATTATTTTATTCAACAAGCAAACAAAACATAAAAACATTATAAATCAGCCTATGGAATTATTCTACCGTTTTTCAGTTGTGGTAGCCATTGTCAGCACTTTGGCACTTTCCAGTTGTACGGATGATGTGTACGATCCTGAAAGGGGCATTCAGACAAAACCGAAAGAAAATCCCTTAGGAGAAGACTTTACCGCCCCCGATGGTTTTGACTGGTCCATGGTCAACACCGTAAATCTGAATGTTGAGATAAACGATGAATTTGACGGGCGATATAAGTATCTTATTGAAATCTTTACCGCCAACCCGATATCCGACATAAGCGCTGTCCCCATTGCGGTGGGTACTGCCAACAAGAACGGAAATTACAACGCGGAAATCAACGTCTCCAAAGCCGCAACAAGACTGTTTATCCGTCAAACCGATCCCAAGCAACGCAAAGAAATATACGAATACAGTATCCCTGAAAACGGAGGTATATTGGAATGCAAACTGTACAATGTTTCAACCGGTACAAGAACAAGAGCCACAAACAAGACTGCCGGTAATTCCCACTCGGCATTCGAAGCGGCACAGGCAGCCGGCATAACGGAAATCGCCGATAAAGAATATAAGGAAGCGGAAGTGATACCAGCCGTTCCAAGTGTATCGGATGGTTACATTGACCCTTGGAATACAGGCACACTTGCCAACGGAGCGAAGTATATCATAGGAAAAGAATACACATCGGATTCTCCTTATACCATCCAGCTAAAAACAAACAGCGGCAGAGCAACTGTATTCGTACAGGGCGTCTGGAAATTAAGCGGTTGGAGCAGCCTTAATTCAAACCTCGATATATATGTAATGGGTGGAGGCAGAATCATTGCAAATAATCTCACCATCGGTAATGAAAACACGCTTACCCTGCAACATGACGGCAGCCTCGAATGCACTTCTCTCAGTTTAGGATGTCCTACCAAGAATTTCGGTACAATTTCAACCAATGGAAGCCTGACAATGAATCTTGGCAAGCAACCGGAACTATTCAACGCAGGAAAAATCGAAGTCGCCGACAAAATCACCATCAACGGCAGCAACGTCATCAATCACGGCACATTAAACGCTCATGAACTCAACTTCATCGATGCCAGGATTTTGAATAAGGCCGACTTAAACAGTGCTACGAATATAAAACTCAATGGCGGCAGGCTATTCAATTACGGCAGTGTCAGATTCGATGAAACTGACGGTAAGACAAGAACCAACAACTCCACCGCAACCGTCATCATCAACCATTATGAGGCCCGGATAAGCGGCTATGAAATAGAGGGTGGCCTGTCTGTGTACAACGATGGCTTCATCGAAACGTCCAAATTTACAAACTCATCGTCCGATGTCCTATACAACAGTTGCACCGTTATTGTGAAAAAGGAATTCAAGTTCAGAAACGTAACATTAAACAAGGGGGCCATTACCGCCGGCCGTGCCAACGAAACTGACACAGAGTGGCTGCCTGTACCCGAAATAGAAAGCCTGACCGACTCCAAATTCACGCTGATAGACGGCTCCATGATTAAAGCCAGAGAGTTCGAAGTAAAACGCGGTGACGTCATTTTCCAGGCAGTGAATGTCACCAACAATGACAAGTCAATGATTAAGGCCGAAAAAATTAAATTCGAAGAGCCCACCAACGTCCAATTATTAAGCAACAATCTGGTCATAGAAGGAAAAATAGAGGGTCTGAGCCAGTATCACCCGTTTAAGAAGAACGAAAGCGTCAATACCGGTTATGATGAATCCAAATACACCATCGAGACTTGCGGCGGAATCTATGACGAAGGCAATAAGGGTGAAGAAGAGAAAGACCCCGACTTCCCCATCGAAATCAAAGACAGCGACGTGTATACGTTTGCTTTTGAGGACAATTGGCCTGCATATGGCGATTTTGACATGAACGACCTTGTAATCGTAATGTCCGGAAAAAAACTGCAAGTAGATAAAAACGGTATAGTGACACGCCTCAGAATGACTCTTGAACTGCGAGCCGCAGGTGCAGCCAAGACATTGGGGGCCGGTATCCGCTTCACTAAACTCTCTCAAGATATAAAGCCCGACAAGTTCAGAACCAATGGAAAAGACGTATCATTCGAGAATAAGCAAAGCATCCCCACTTATCTCCTCTTCAGTGATGCATGCACCGAATTGTGGGGAAGTCAGTATACCGATACTGAAAAGCGTATCAACACCCTTGAGAACGGTCCGTTCAAAAAAGATACCAAGGAATATAACATCATCATGGAATTTCCCGTCTCCGCCAATGTAAAGCCGGAAGACCTGAACATCAACAATATTGATATTTTCGCCATCACAGCTCCCGCCACAACCCAAAGGAGGCGTACGGAAGTACACGTAGCAGGCTTTGCTCCGACAGACTTGGGCGGTACTCATTACTTCAATAGCGGTAATGACGACTCATCCGTTGCCGAAAACAGATACTATCTCAGCAAAGAAAACCTTGCCTGGGCTGTTGTAATCCCTCAAGAATTTGCATGGCCTTTTGAGAACAGAAACGTCACTATGGTATATGACAAGTTCCGGTCGTGGATTACCACCGGCGGACAACAAGACAACAACTGGTATCAGTCATACAACAAAGACGTATATCCTATTGAAAATTTGACTCCGCTTAATAGAGACTGAAATATGGCCAACATATACGGCAACCCGAAAAACGTGAAGAAATACACCGGCAAACATATTCTCACGTTTTTTCTCATTTTACGTTAAAGCAGGTTAGCAAATATTCATTGTTGTCGTCAGTAATCGGGCGAGTTCAATAAAACAACAGTTTTTTTATTACTGCATAGTAAACAAACAAAGCAACAACGCTATAATAAACAGAACAATGAAAAAAATCTTACTGGTTGATGACAAAGCCACCATAGGCCGCGTACTTAAGATTTATTTAGGGACAGAATACGATCTGGAATATTTTGAAAGCCCTCTAAAGGCTCTTGAGTGGCTTAACGAAGGCAATGTCCCCGACCTTATCATCTCCGACATTCACATGCCCCACATGCGCGGCAATGAATTCCTGTACTATCTGAAAGGGAACGAGCTGTTCAAACATATCCCCGTAGTAATGCTCTCCAGTGAGGAAAGTACCGTCGAACGCATCCAGTTGCTCGAAGCCGGAGCGGCAGATTACATACTCAAGCCATTCAACCCGTTGGAACTCAGGGCACGCATCAAGAAATACATCTGAAAAAGAACTGAAAGGAAGATATGCTATATTATATCTACATAGGAAACAGCCAGACTGCCATCGACCACCTGAGCAAGGTTACCAATGGCATGTTCGTTACTGTCTCCGGTGCCCGTAAAGCTGCCAAAATCATAGACGGCATCCGCGAACGGTATAACACATCCATCCTTTACGAGCAAACCGACACAGAAAAGGATTGCCTTGACATCACCTGCCTCCACAAGAGGTTTCCACGCGTATACATAATACTTATCACCGAAGGATTGCCGGCAGAAGCCCGCAAAACCTATCTGCAGGCAATAATACACTGCCGCCACAAGCCGATGAAACGAGCATCCACCGAATGACTCAGTTCCTGCAAGTGCGTCAAAAGCATAAAATGCAGGAATTCAGCCAAAGCCACCGAAAGATGCTTAACACATTTCATCTGCCCGCATGGAAACGTGCGTTCGACATTTTATTTGCCATATGCGCCCTAATAATATTATCTCCGTTACTTATCGGCACTGCCATTGCCATCCGTCTCGAAAGTAAGGGTAAAGTCATCTATAAGTCGCAACGTGTAGGCAGTAACTACCGGATATTCAACTTCCTGAAGTTCCGCTCCATGTACACCAATGCGGACAAGAAGCTGAAGGAACTCAATGCCCTCAACCAGTACAAAATGGAAGAAGAAGCGGCAGGCGATACCCCCGACATCCGGTTCGACGACCTTACAGGCTCTTCCGATGAAGAAGCTAACTTACTGATTTCTGATGACTTCATCATACCGGAAAAAGATTTTTTCCGGCAAAAGGCCCAATCCAAAGAAAGCCCGTTTGTCAAGATAGAAAACGATCCGCGCGTCACACGCATCGGCCGTTTCATCCGTAAATACAGCATTGACGAACTTCCGCAACTATTCAACGTCCTGAAAGGCGATATGAGCATCGTAGGCAACCGTCCGCTTCCGCTCTATGAGGCCGAACTGCTGACCAGCGACGCATACATAGACCGCTTCATGGCTCCTTCCGGACTGACCGGGATCTGGCAAGTGGAAAAGCGTGGCGGAGCCGGTAAGATGTCGGCGGAAGAACGAAAGCAACTGGATATTAAATATGCACAAGAATTCTGTTTCCGGCTGGACATGAAGATACTTCTAAAAACGTTCACCGCTTTTGTACAGAAAGAGAACGTGTAAGTATTAAAACTAAAAAAACAAACAGACAAATGATAAAAGCCCATACACATCCCCTATCATATCTCTGTACAGCTACATTTATTCTGTTCCTGTTGCCCCAGTCCATCCATGCCCAGACGGACATGACCCGTGAAGAGCGCATCAAAATTCTGGAGGCACTGAAAGAAAGCGATGCCATTCTGGAGAAGAGTATCTCAGGAAGCCAGCTACCGGAAACGCAACACTATATCGAAGGTTTTGATCTGCCGCCCCTTTCCGTATTTATGGATGCCGTCATAGAAAACGCCACTGTAAAGCGGGCACACTCCCAGGTAGAGCAGGTTAAGAACCAATACCGCATAGAAAAAAGAAACTGGTGGAACTACTTCCGTCTGAACGGAAATTATGCATACGGACGTTACAACGTATTGAACGACAACAGCGATTCCTACAACGACTGGTATCAGTCCACCACAGCCAGTTCCCGGTACACCTTCAACGTAGGAGCCAGCTTCAGTGTAGGTCTCGGCGATTTATTCAACCGCCCGCTCCGGCTGAAGAACTATCGTTACAACATCGAGCAGCTTCAATACACGCAGGAAGAAGTAATGGAAGAACGGCGGCTCAAAGTGCTGGAAGCATATAACAATGTGACGGCGCAACTGGCAACCATCAAAGCCAAAGCGGAGAATGCCGCCCTCTACAACGCTCAGATGAAAATCTCGGAGAACAATTTTATACAAGGTAAAATAGACATCATCTCTCTTTCACTGGAGCGGGCGCGCCGTTCCGGAGCGGTGACTTCCTATGCCGAAGCACGCGTTTCGCTGCATAACGCCATCATTTTACTTGAGATGCTGACAAATGTAAAAATAATCAAAGGGAAATAAAATCTTATGGATATAATACAGTTTATAGCACAATTCTTCTACCGCATCCGTTACTGGCTGTTGTGGGGTGGATTTATTGTCACAGCACTGGTGGCGTACTTCACCCAGTTCCTGCCGTTCAGCTATACTGTAAACAGTAATATCTATGCCGGTGTAACCAATGTTACCAATATTGACGGCAGTAAGATTGAAAACATCAGCAGCACTTTCGACAATCTCATCAACATAGCCAAGTCCAAAAGCACATTGGAGAAGGTCTCTCTCCGCTTGCTTGCCACGAACCTTGTATATGGCGAGGAGTGGCAGGATAATATGTACATCCAGACAAAGCACTACCGCCAACTCCTGCAGCATACACCCAAAGAAGTGCTGGCTTTGGTAGACCGTTCCTCGTTGGACAAAACCGTCGGGAACCTGCAAGCATACCGTCAGGAAAGTGCCGCCAACTTTGTATACTCCATGTTCAGCCGTCCTACGGAGTTTTACAGTTTCCACGCACTCGAGCAGATAACCGTGAAACGTCTGGGCACAAGTGACCTGATAAGTTTCACCTACACAAGTCCCGACCCGGGTATCACCCAAAACACCATCAAGATTTTAGAGGACGAACTTATCAAAGCATACGAAATACTCCGTTTCAGCGCCACGAACAGTGCCATCGCTTACTTTGAGGAGCAAGTAAGACTTGCCAAAACCAACCTCAACAAAGAAGAAGACAACCTGATGCACTATAATGTAGAGCATTCGGTAATCAACTACGACAATCAGAGTAAAGAGCTGGCGGTAACCAAATACAATTTGGACGACCGTGAGGAACTTGCCCAACGAACCTACAAAAGTGCCGTGGCTCTCCGTCGGATGCTGGAAGATAAAATGGACATCCGCGCCAAGATTATACGCGATAACACGAAGCTGCTCAAAGAACTTGAAAAAGTTACGGAACTGAACCAGAATATCCTGGAGCAGGAAATCTTTTCAACGGATACGGAACTAAAAGACAACGAACAGTTGCGACAGAACAGGACCGATTTGCGAAACTCGGAAAATAGAATCAGCCAGATTTCAGACAACCTCAACGAATACAATTTCACCAAAGAGGGTGTCGGTATCGATAATATGGTAACAGAATGGCTGATGGCATGTATCAACGAGGCAAAGACAAAGGCCGAACTGAAAGTCCTTCAGGAACGCCGGAACGACATCCTGAACCAATATCGGGAATTTGCTCCAGTGGGTACTCAAGTAAAACGTAAGGAGCGTGCCATCGGCATAGCCGAAGACACCTACCGTGAACAGCTCCGCGGACTGTCCGAAGCGCGGCTCCGCCTGCAGAACATAAAAATGACCACTGCCAACCTGCAAATCATCGCTCCACCCGAGTTCCCGCTTACCGACAACGGCCGTAAGCGCCTGCTCTACGTCGTGGCTGCTCTGATTGGCAGTTTGATATTCATTACTTTCTACTTCCTCATCATTGAACTGACAGACCGCACGCTACGGGATGCCGAACGCAGTCACCGCCTTAGCGGCCTGCCCGTCATCGCCGCATTCAACGGTATCAGCAACCTGAAGTTCCGAGGATTCCTGAAAGTATGCAACCGCCGTGCCGCCGCCTATTCCTGCCATCAGCTCGACAGGTATCTGGCAACAGGACGCCCTACCGTCATCAACCTGCTCAGTATGGAAGAGCGGGAAGGTAAAAGTTTTCTGGCCAAATATTTTGCCGACCATTGGGCTTCCGTGGGACTTCGCACCCGTATCGTAAAACACGATGTCGATTTTGAGACCAACGACAAGAAATATGTCCGGGCACAACAACTATCCGATTTCTGGCAACTGAACTCCGCCGAGCAGATACCGGACATCATTCTTGTGGAATACCCGTCCATAAGCACTGCCAGCCTGCCTTTGACCGTACTGAAACAAGCCGATGTCAACCTGCTCATAGCCAACGCCTGCCGTTTATGGGGCAAAAACGATGATATCAACCTGAAATCCATCAAAGAAATGCTGGGTGACACTCCGTTATCGCTTTATCTCAACAATGCCGACCGTGAAGTCGTGGAATCGTTCACCGGCGAATTACCGCCCAAGACACCTCTCCACAGCTTCGTCAGCCGATTGTCCCAACTGGGACTGACCGCTAAAAAAGCTGCTGTAAAATGAGTATCAAGCGAAGTTACATATCATCTCCCGCCTTAACCTTTGCCATACTCTGCATCGGTTTAGGATGTATCGTCGCAGCTACTTTAAAGCAAAATTTAGCGATAGCAGGACTGGTGGCGGCACTGCCCGCCCTCTTGTGTATTCTGATTTTTCATCTTCGCAAACCGGAACGCTTCCTATTCCTGCTATTCATTTTCAATTATTTCTTCACCCCATTGGCGCGTTACAGCCGGCAGGACGGACTCAGCATACTGTCGGACATCATCTGGTGGAGCGTGCTTCTCATCGTCATCGTCCAGACGGCGCTGCACTACCGTTTTCCCTGGAAACAGGCCGTCAACATTCTCACCATAGGGGGTGCCGTACTGGCGGTGTACTGCCTTATGGAAGTCGTCAACCCCACCGCATCCCTGGAAGCATGGATTTATTCCAGGGGATTCATTTACAATACGTTTCTCGTGTCTCTAATCACGGTGCTGCTGGCAACATCCTATAAACAAATCAGCCGGCTGATATTCCTGTTCTCCATACTTACGCTCATCGCCATACTGAAAGGCCTCTGCCAGAAATTCATCGGTTTCGACGCCGTCGAATACAATGCCATGATGGAAAGCGGCATGTACAAGACGCACTTGCTGCCCCAGATCACCCGCTACTTCTCCATCTTTACCGATGCGGGGAATTACGGTTCCAACATGGGATTCACCTGCGCGCTGTTCGGTATTGCCGGCTTGTTCAGCAAGAAGTCCAGCCTGAAAGTATATTACTTTTCCATCTCCGCACTCTCATTATACTCGATGTTCATTACAGGTACCCGAGGAGCTATCGTAGTGCCCCTGGGCAGTCTGTTGCTTTTTGCGCTTATCAGCAAGAACATCAAACTGATGAGCGCTGCCGCAGTGGGAGGAATTTGCATCTATGTTTTCTTCGCATTTACATACGTGGGAGAAAGCAACTACATGATACGGCGCATGCGCACGGCATTCCGTCCCAATAAAGACGCGTCCTATCTGGTAAGAAAGCAGAACCAGAAAAAGCTGGCGGAGTATCTCAGGAACAGACCGTTCGGCGAGGGGATCGGCCTGGGCGGTGTGGAAGCCCGGAGATTCGGAAGCAGGCTGACAACCACCATTCCCAATGACTCCACCTACGTCAAGATATGGACGGAAACGGGCGTTGTGGGCATTCTCCTTTACCTGCTGATTTATGCGGGCAGCCTGCTATGGGGATGCTACTGCATCATGTTCAAAATAAGGAATGACGAGCTGCGCCACCTGCTCACCGCACTTGCCTGCGGCATATTCGGCATGATGCTCAGCGCCTACGGGAACGCATTCTTCACCCAGTTCCCCACCGGCATTATGATGATTATGTTCCTGGGCATACTGATGAACGGAAAATATATAGACGAACGTCTGACGATTGAAAAACAGCAGGCATTATTAACCACAACTAAAAAAGATTCGATGCTATGATGTCCAACATTTTTAACATATTCAGCATAGACTGGTGGATGGATGAGAGCAACAATGCGCTACAAATGACAGATTCCGTCCTATTCCTGCTGCTGGCTATTCCGGTAGCCTACCTGTTTCTCTGCGCACTCTTCTCGCTCGGAAAGTACAAGAACCCTTATCCGGCGGCAGCCGTACAGCACCGTTTCTTAGTGCTTTTTACCGTATTGCGCAACGGGAAAGAAGTAATTGAATCCGTCAACCGCTTTCTGGACACCCAGCAATACCCGCGCGACAAATACGACGTTGCCGTAGCAGCCACCCAACTGCCCGAAGAGGACCTTGTCACCCTGCTGCAAATGCCCGTAAACATCGTAGTGCCCGACAAGGAATACTGCACCAAAGTCTACGCCATCCAGCAGGTTATGGAACGCTACGCTCCCGACGAATACGACCTGATTGTCATCTTCAATTCCGATAACCATATCGTGCCGAACGCCCTCAGCATGTTCAACAACGCCTACTACTCCGGTTGCGATTCCATCCAGGCACACCGCATAGCGGAGAACCTGAATACCAGCATCGCTGTTCTCAATGCCACCAGCGAAGAAATCAACAACAATCTTTTCCGTCTGGCACATACCCGCATGGGCTTTTCCTCGGCTCTCATAGGTTCGGCAATGGCATTCGATTTCGCCATGTTCCATGAACGTGCTCCCAAGCTGAAAGGCTCCGATATAAGCAAGGCGATGGAAACCGTACTGCTGGAACAGAACATCTACACCGAATATCTGGCGGAAGTGGTATGTTACAGCAAGAAAGAAGATAATGCAGACGGCTACCAGACGCAACGCATCAGTTGGATCCGTTCGCAATATACCAGCACATTCTTTGCATTGAAGTATCTCCCGCTGGTATTGCTGAAAGGTGAATGGGACTATGCCCTCAAACTTTTTCAGTGGCTGATGCCTTCCCGTTTCCTGCTTATCGCACTAATTCTGCTATGCACGGCAGGCATCACCCTGCTGAACTGGACCTGGGCTCCCAAGTGGTACGTACTGCTTGCAACGCTTATCCTCACCTTCCTCATGGCACTGCCCGAAGGAGAAGTCAGCCGCCGTCTCCGCAAAGCCATCTGGGCGCTCCCGGTACTTATGTTTACAGCCGTATTCAGCCATATAAAACGGTTCTTCTATAAAAAGAAATAAGGAGTACACAGCATGAAGATAGCCATAGAAGCCCAACGGATTTTCCGTCCCGACAAGCACGGCATGGATTTCGTAGCACTGGAAACCATCCGCGAATTGCAGAAACGGAACGACGGCAATGAATACTACATTATCGTGGCTCCGGGCAAAGACCATTGCCTGGAAGAATCTGCCAACCTCTCCATTGTGGAAGTGGCGTGTCCCACCTACCCGCTTTGGGAACAGATAGCCCTGCCGCTGGCGGTGAAACGTTTAGGGGCGGACCTGCTGCATTGCACGTCCAACACAGCCCCGCTCTGCTGTCCGGTTCCGCTGGTGCTGACACTCCACGACATCATCTATCTGGAACCCCGCCAACAGCGCAGTCCCTCGCTTTATCAGGAAATGGGCCGGCACTACCGCCGCCTCACCGTACCACGGATTCTGAAGAAATGCCGGAAAATCATTACCGTTTCGCACTTCGAACGCAACCGCATCCGCGAAGCCCTGAACATTCCCGCCGACCGTATCACAACCATTTACAACGGCTACAACAGACATTTCCGTCCGATGGACGACATAGACATGCAGACAGTAAACCGCTACATCCCCCAAAAAGACTTCCTGTTCTTCCTGGGAAACACGGACCCTAAAAAGAATACGGCGCGGGTGCTGAAAGCCTACAGCCTTTATCTGGAAAAATCGTCCGTAAGGCGTCCGCTGCTCATCGCAGACCTCAACGAAACCTATATAGACAGGCTGCTGCAACAGGAAAACATCAGTAACCGCCTGAAACGGCACCTATTCTATCCCGGCTATATCCACAACGCCGACCTCGCCACGCTGTACAATGCAGCATTCGCTTTCCTCTACCCCTCGCTGCGCGAGAGTTTCGGCATCCCTCTGGTGGAAGCTATGGCTTGCGGCACTCCCGTCATTACGGGAAACACCTCTTCCATGCCCGAAATAGGCGGTCCGGACATACTTGCCGCAGATCCCCGCCAACCGGAAGAAATAGCCGGTGCAGTGCTGCGTCTCGAAAATGAAGACGCGCTCTATCGGCAGCAACGGGAATACGGACTGCTGCGCGCCCGGCAATTCTCGTGGAAAAAGACAGCCGATGAGCTGATTCAGGTATATCAATCACTCGACATATAAATGACCTCCGCCCATGAAAACCCTTTTTCTTGTCTTTTACGGATTTCAGGAATACAACGGTATCAGTAAGAAAATCAGATACCAGGCGGACGCCCTCAGGCTATGCGGGACAGATGTACGCACCTGCCACTACGAGGTTGGCAACGACGGCAGCCGGAAGTGGATGATAGACGAAGATGTGCTTGCCGATTTGGGCAAAGGAATACCCGCCAAAATAAAAAAACGGCTGTCGTTCGCCCCTATCCTGCAATACGTTCGCCGGGAAGGCATACAATGCGTATATATCCGCTCCTATCACAACGCCAACCCCTTTACCATACACTTCGTGAGGATGCTGAAAAAGCAGGGTGTAAGAGTGCTGCTGGAGATACCCACATATCCCTATGACCACGAATATTCTTCCGGCATGGAGAAAGTACAGTTGTACACGGACAAGCTGTTCCGCCATGCGTTCTGCAGGTACGTCGATTTCATTGTAACCTTCTCCAGCGATGACCGGATATTCGGTCGCCCCACCATCCGCATATCCAACGGAATAGATTTCGCCCGCATCCCCCTGCGCTCTCCCCGGCACGGCACGAGCAAGGAACTCCACCTGATAGGAGCTGCCGAAATCCACTTCTGGCATGGTTTCGACCGGTTGCTGAAAGGCCTGGGAGCATATTACGGCAACAACCCCGAATATAAAGTCTATTTCCATCTGATAGGCAAACCGAGCAGCAGGCGGGAAGAGAAAGACATTGCAACACTCATCCGCCGGTACTGCTTGCAGCCGTTCGTCACCCTGTACGGAGCAAAGCATGGCGAGGAGTTGGACGCGCTTTTCAACCGGGCAGACTTTGCCATAGGCAGTCTGGCACGGCATCGCAGCGGCATATACAACATCAAGACCCTGAAAAACAGGGAATATGCGGCGCGTGGGTTCGGCTTCGTCTACTCCGAAACGGACGATGATTTCGACCGCATGCCCTACACGCTGAAAGTGCCCGCCGACGAAAGTCCCGTCAGCATCCCCGCCCTGATAGAGTTCTTCCAGCACATGACCGTGACGCCTCGGGAAATAAGAGATTCCATCCGACACCTTTCTTGGGAAGAACAGATGAAAAAAGTGTATGAACAGATTGTCCGAATAAAAAAGTAAAATACCATGCCCGAAGTTTCCGTTATCATCCCCATATACAACACGGCTGCCTACCTGCGCAAGGCGCTGGACAGCATTTGCGGCCAGACCCTGAAAGAACTGGAGATAATCCTTATCGACGACGGCTCTACCGACGGAAGCCGCGGCATCATCGAAGAATACGCGAAACGCGACGCAAGAATCCGGTGGTACGCGCAGCCCAACCAGGGATTATCCGTTGCACGCAACCGAGGATTGCTGCATGCTACCGGCAAGTACATATATTTTATGGACAGTGACGACATATTGGATACGCAAGCCCTCCGGCGCTGCCATGATTTGTGCGAGAAAAGAGAACTGGACTTCATCTTCTTCGATGCAAAACCGCTGACGGAGTCGGCTGACAGCCAGAATATTCCCAATTATGACAGAAAAGGGAAAATAGACGAATCCGTACATTCCGGCATGGAAATGCTGGATTATGAGCTGAGCAACCGCCTGTTCCTCACTCCCGTTTACCTGTGCATGGTCAATCGCCTGTTCCTGAAAAAATGCTTCACTTGCTTTCATCCCGGCATTATCCACGAAGACCATTCTTTCACTATGATGATTTATCTGAATGCACAAAGAACGTGCTACGTTCCCGAGGCTTTCTTCGGGCGAAGGATACGTCCCCACTCCATTATGACCAGTCGCTTCGGAATGCGCAACATCGAGGGATACACCACCGTATGTACCCAAATGCAGGCACTCGGGCAAGAACATCCCGAATGGAAAACGGTCATCCGCAAATACCTGTCCTACACCCTGAACGATGTAATCTGGGCGGGACACCGGATGTCGCTGCTTGAAAAAATAGAAACCGCCTGCCGCTTCAGACGCCTGCGGCTCGGAAAATATGTAAGCTTCAGAAACTGGGCTGTATTCTGGCTGAAGAAAAAATAGGAAAAGACCATGAAAGCGCTTGTTTCCATCATCACCGTCAACTATAATGGGCTGCGCGATACCTGCGAAATGATAGACTCTTTCCGCAACCACGAAACCTATCCGCACTACGAAATCATCGTTGTGGACAACGGTTCGCGCCTGCCCGAAGCGGAAGAAATACAGGAACGATACAGGGGTAACCTCGTACCGGACGGCTCCTTATCAGACAGCCCTGCATCGGACAACCCCGCCTCCTTTCCTCCCGTCAAAGTGGTGCGGAACATCAACAACGGATTTGCCGGCGGCAACAATGCCGGACTGAAAGCCGCCGGAGGAGATTATCTCTTTTTCATCAACAACGACACGCTCATCAAAGAACCGATACTGGATGCGTTGGTACGACGCATGGAGTGCGACCCGCAACGTAACGGCGGCGTATCGCCCATGTTGAAATTCGCCGCTTGTCCGGACATCCTGCAATATGCAGGCTTCACCCCTCTAAGTTCCCTTACACTGCGCAACACATCCATCGGATTCATGCAACAGGACGGCCCGCGCTTCCGTACTCCCTGCGAAACCGCCTCATTGCACGGAGCCGCCATGATGGTAAGCCGGCAGGCGCTACAGGATGCAGGCCCCATGAGCGAAATATATTTCCTTTTTTACGAAGAGCTGGACTGGTCTGCACAGCTTAGGAAAGCCGGTTACCGCCTATGGTACGAACCTGCTGCCGTAGTCTACCACAAAGAGAGCATGACAGCGAAGCGAGGCAGTCCGATGCGGGAATTCTACCTGTCGCGCGCCCGTGTGCTCTTCGCCCGCCGGAATCTGCAAGGCATCAGGAAATACCTGTCTTGTACCTACCTCTGCATCCTCGCCGCTCCTAAAAAAGCGGCCGTATATCTGCTGCACGGACAAGGCACACTTGCCAAGGCAACGCTATGCGGCACTTATCGGGGAATGTTCGTTCAGTACCGATAAAAGTTTATCCCCATTAAACTCATAGTTTATTAGGAATAAACTTCCGGTTCAATAGGAATAAACTTTCAGTTTAATGTGGATAAATTATAATAAACTCCACATGTATGCATTCTATTTACGCCGCAAACGCTTCACCAGCGAACGCATCCCTGCCGAACAGCAATAGAAGCTGCTGCACAATATCAGCAGAAATACCAGAGAGGAAACCAGCGCATATACAATCCACATGCCATATCCCCGGGACGGCTCCGCCAACGGAAGGAAACAAAGTACCGCATCCGTCAGCCCCCATGAAAGAACGGCAAGCAGCAGATACCGGAATATATTTTTCCAATATGACTTCACGGACATTTTAAACCCCTCTTTGTAAAGGAAATAAGGCTTCCAGATACTGATAACGGTTATCGAACTGGCTATATCTCCCAGCAATACTCCCGGAAGTCCCCACAAATAGCCGCCTGCCAATGCCACCGCTACTGTTATCGCCAGTGTGGCAACCGGTGCCCATGTGTCGTGAAACAGTCCGTAACCGAAAATGAACTGATCGTTCGTACCCCTGAACTGACTGATAAAGAAGTTGGTAAGAATCACAATCAAGACGGAACGGGGCAGTATGTACTCCTCGCCCAGCCACACCGTAATGAACGGGTCCATCAGATGATACAACGCGAACGTCAGAAACGAGGCTATCAAAAAGCGCAATGAGCTTAACTCCCAAAATACCTGCTGGATACGCTTCATATCCCCTTCGGCTATCAGACTGCCCACCCCTGCGCCGGTACTGCCCAGAAAGTTATCGACCAACTGATTCAGCTTGGTGAGTAGCAGCATATAGTTACCGTAATACGCCACCAGTTTCAATGAAGTAAATGCGTAGACCAGAAAAGGCAAAAGCTGCGTTCTGCCCATTCCCGCCAGCTTATGTACAAACATCTGACGGGCTTTACGCACAATAATCCTATTCTCCGGATATTTCAGTCTGCCTTCCGACACACTGCACTTCAGCCACGGATATACCCGGTTTATCTTCCAGTTCAGTATGAACGAATACAAAATGCCGAATGTCAGTTCAATGGCTATCCACAGATAAAGACTGCCCACGTAGCATACCAATGCTATTTGCAGGAGAATTTTGATGATATTGGCCGTTTGAAAATAAACGGTGACTACATAGTTGCGCTGGTCGGCGCCCAGCAGGGTTTGCCGGTAATTAAAAAAATAACTGATGAGAGCGGAAGTCAAAAATGCAAAATAAGCAAAATAGATTACTCCGAGGCGGATGCCGGCATCGGCGAATATATAGGGCAGGAAGCAGGCCAAAAGCAGTCCCGCACCCAAAATCAGCAGTCCTACGTTACGATAGAGATAAGCCAGTACCGAAACAATCTCCTTTATCCTGTCCCGATTTCCGTCGAAAATCGGTTTGTAAAGCACATAGCCGATGGAAGCTCCGATGCCCAGTTCCGCCAGATTGAGAAAGCCAAGCAGGTTCTGCATCGTACTCGTCAGCCCGACAAAGTCCGCCCCCAGTTTCTCAAGAAATATCTTCCTGGAGAAAAAGGAGATGAAAAGGGTGACAAGGTAAAAGAATACATTGACACGCGCATTCAGATAGCTTTTATGGAGGCGGGATTCTGACATTGTAAAACATTATTTATAAAACCTTGGTTATGGAAGTACAATGAAACTTACTTTTTAACAGCTCTGCAAAAGTCCTGTATATGTTTTTCCAACTTTCAAACCGAAGATAAATACACAAAGCTCTACAATATCCTTTACTACCGAAGTGCTTGCGGCAATCCGTCACACGGGAATAACTGTAAAGCACCTTATCGCTACGCCCTATATCCAGCAAAAAGCGGTTGTAACGGCAAGCAACCTTTACACGGGCAAGAAGAGTGTCTGACCGCACTCCATACTGCAATGAATCTTTTCTGACTGTGACACAATAAACATACCCGGAACATGCCGCTACTTTACGGGCATGGTAATCCACATAAGCGGCAAACATGGCATCGTTGGCGGCAACCGTTTCATCAAAGCAAATACGGTATCTGCGTACCAATTCTGCGGAAACCATCTTAGCCCAGGGTACGTCGTTACGGTATTTCAGAATTTCAAGGTCCATGTCCTCCGCTATTTTCCCATTATGGATCTGGCGTGACGGAACCGGAGCCAGTGTATCCGAATCGACTGTTTCCGCACGGAACGTAATCAAGTCATAGTCCGTATTCCGGTAAGTATCCAATACGTTCAGGAAGCCGGGCAGAAAGAAATCATCGGCATCCGCAAATACCAGCCATCTGCCTTTGGCTCTGGCAAGTCCGCAATTACGGGCATAACCGGCTCCTCTGCCCTCTTTGGTAAAGAGAATCTCCACATCCGTCCTGTCACTGCCCGGAAAATGAGCAAAGTCCACAACATCCGGAGAACTGTCATCATCTGCCACGATAATCTGCACATCGTCCCTTGGCGGAATGGAGTCGAGACACCGTTGCAACAGGCAAGGTATGTCCTTATGGGGAATAATGATTGAATATAGAATTTCCATTTCTTCTTATCGTAAAATGAAACCAAACCTGCCCTATGCCTTTTCGGGATAACCGAATACGTACCTGAACCGGCAACTGCAAAGTACGGACATATAGAGATTATAACAAAAGCAGAAACCATGCAACAGGAACTGCCTGCCCCACTTGTCCGCTTTATATCCGGGATGATAAAACTCTTTCATAAAAGAGTGCTGTTCCACTGCCAACCGGTGCAAATGTTGTGTCCGTAATGAGAAAGGAACTTTCCCGGCAGAGCGATAGTCGGCAATCAATGCACGCTGGAAAAACAGCACGACAAAGGAGAAAGCAGTTCTCATATCCGCCACATTCAAGTCTAACTTTCCGGCAAGCCGTACAGTAATCGATTTATATAATTTGAAAGTTGCATACTCCGATGCAAAATTATTCAGACGCTTTGTCAAAGAACCGGGTACGTCGCAATAGACATAATCTACATGGCTGCCTACAACCACCTGCCGGCAATGAAACAAATATTGAAAGTTGAATATCGTATCTTCACCGAAAGAAGCCTCCGCTGGAAAGCGTAGCCCCAACCGCTCAATGAGAACCCGGCTGAAAAGTTTGGCAACCGGTCCCCGCATATCCCGCATCTCATCATTGAGAAACAGCTCCCTGACTTCTCTACCGGTATAGACCGACGGAATAAAAGAGGTTGTATATTGCCTGTCTGCCTGCTCCGATACGGTTGTGAATCCCTGTACAACAATGGAGTCCAGATTCAAAGGTCTTTCCTCATAGAGATGTTTCAGGTAGTCCGTACCTACATAATCGTCCGAATCGACAAAAACGATATACGCTCCTTTCGCTTCATCCAGCCCCTTGTTGCGGGCCGCACTGACACCTGCATTCGTTTGATGCAGCACACGGATACGGCAGTCTCTTCCGGCCCAGTCATGGCATATCTTGCCGCTGTTGTCAGGACTGCCGTCATCTATTAACAACAATTCAAAAGCTGTAAAAGACTGGGCAAGCAGACTTGCGATACAACGGGAAAGGTATTTTTCTGCCTTATAGACCGGTATTATTACAGATATGACACATTGTTCCATCATCTTTCCGCTCCAAACATATACCTGAACTTAATTCCCCACAGGCAGCGCATCCACGCATCAAAAGCAACCGCACCGACATTGACCAGCAAAAACCTTGAGAACTTATCCGCCTTATACCGGGGAGAGAAACATTCTTCTATCCACCTCCTGTGGGATGAAAGTAACTGACGCAAAAAAACAATCCGCTCTTTTCGGCTATAATGATTCTCTTTCTTATAGATTGCCAACAGGATTTTATGAAAAAACACCGTTAATGAATCCCATACCCCGACCAAAGAGGAATCCTCCAACCGATAGGTTTCCTTATATCGGCATACTCTTTCCAGATAGTTGGAAAAAGCGGCGTATTCGCTGCGGAAATCTTTTATGCAAGTGGATAATGTAGCCATAGAATATCCCACCCTATATATATAGGTGGAAGTATCGCAGATAAGCAGATAATCCGAATAAGGAAGATAGTCGAGCATAAAGAGCATATCTTCCAATCCCGACACAGCAGGAACAAACCGGAGACCGTGTTCCTTTATCAGCCTGTTGTCATACAGCTTTGCCCAGGCATACATTACGTACTTTCCAACCAGCTCTGCAAGCACACGCGAACAGTCCATCGGCAAGATGGTTTGTTGCGGAACATGAACGGTATGCAAAGAACCGTCGGGAAACAGTTTATCGAACCCGCAAATTACCGTTCCTCTTTGAGACTTATCGGCAGGCAATGATGCGTAAAGCTCCTGCAAATAGGTGGAAGTGACGTAATCGTCCGAATCGACAAATGCAATATAAGTCCCCGATGCGTGCTCCAGCCCTTTGTTCCGGGCGCAACTCAACCCTGCATTCTCCTGATGGAAAACTCTTACTCTCTTATCCTTACCCGCATATTCATCACAGATTTCCCCGCAACGGTCCGGGCTGCCGTCATCTACCAACAGCAACTCGAAATCAGTAAACGTTTGCGATAAAATGCTGCTTATACATTCGGCCAAGTATTGCTCGACGTTATATACAGGCACTATCACTGATATTTCGGGGACGTTCCGTTCCATGGCATAATTTTTCAATCGACTCCGTGCGTGGTATGAATAAACCGCCTGTTCGCTTCCTTCAGCCGGAACAGGTTCAAAAGCATCAGCAGGAAAGAGTAAGGAACCCAACAAACCGCTTTCAGCAAACGCCATTTCCAATATTTGCGGGGAATGGCGAGAGCCAGCGCCAACAGCAACAGTATGAAAATCCCCCACCATTTACAGGCCGACGGAGACGCGAACAGGGAATGTGCGAGGGAAATTATGAACACAAAGCCCAGCAGCAACACTCTGGAAAGAGAGATTTGCTGATAAAGCTTATCGCAGAAGTCCCACTTCCTGCTACGAATGGCAGGTAGCAGGTGATTGGCAAACTCAAAGAAACTGTAATACTGGGCGGACAGCCAACGGCGACGCTGCCTGTAAAAGCTGTTCGCTTTCTGTATCTTCTCGTCCCTGACGATAGTATCGGGCAGATAATGAATGTGTATGCCCTTATAAAGAAGCTTCATTTCCAGCACGCGGTCAAAACCGCCCACAGAGGTGTTATCCATCATCGCATCGTAAAACAAGGGATATTCAAAGGCCATCCCCGAACCTATCAGAGCCGCCGACATTCCCAAATTGACATGTCCCAAACGGAATATGGAATTGTTTATCTCCTCGCTGATTGCATCCAGATATGCCATACCGGTATTCAGATTCTTGGCCACACGATGTGTCTGTACCACCCGGACGCCGGACACGGAGAAAGCATCGTTTAGCTCGGACAGGTAGGAAGGAGCAATAATGTTATCCGCATCTATTACCAATGCTATGTCGTAAGCGGCTTTGTCCAGATATCCGAGGGCTGCTTGCAGGGATTTGGTATTGGTGCTCTTCTCAAAATCGACTTGAAGCAGCTTTATGGGGAGTGAAGACAAAACCGCATTGGTTTCGGGTTGCATGTGGTCCGAAATAACCACAACATCATATCTGTCGTCCGGATAATCCTGCGCCAGACAGGCATGCACGGTAGGCAATATAACCGCATCTTCGCGATAAGCGGCAATGAACACAGCAAAACGCTTGCTTGTCCGGGCCGGTGCGGTAACGAACGGTTTGTACCGGCACAGCGATGCCAGACTGCACACCAGCAGATATGCCACATTTATCGCGAATAAAATGTATAGCAACCAATCAAGAGTATATAACAAGTGTTCCAAAATCCATGCAATTTAAGCCTGTTGTTCTATGTTCCGGAAAGCCTGCCTGCCGGACATTCGTTACAAAGATACAAAGAACTCGCAAAAAAACGGCAAAATTTGGATAAATAAAGTAAGTGTTTGGTATT
>ENA-ORRL01000748-ORRL01000748.1-human-gut-metagenome-genome-assembly--contig:-NODE-748-length-31399-cov-6.793102_pt1 | contig 31399 bp, 27 predicted proteins | sample MGYA00242175_ERZ509134 | MGnify/ENA primary metagenome ERZ509134 (study PRJEB26280, sample SAMEA2338660) | human gut metagenome | biome: human gut; feature: human-associated habitat; material: faeces... | reverse complement strand
CAGCGTAACAATGCAGAACGTAACTGCCAACAATGAGGTAGATATCGATGCAGCGAATAATATCACTGCCAACGGTAGCCTCACTTCTACTAATGCTAACGTAGATTTGAACGCAGGCGGCAGCATTACGACCAACGGTCAAGTTACTGCACAGAAGAATGTTGATTACAATGCTAAAGGTAGCATTACTACCGGCGGTATTATCAACAGTACAACTGGCAATATCAACCTGCAGACAGATGCTGCTCAGGGCGATATCATCTTCGGCGGTGACGTAACTGCCGAGCATGGCAACATCAATATCGACGTATTGCAGAACGGTAATGTAACTGATGACGATAACAAATTTACCGCTCTTGGCGACAAGGGTGATATTAACAGCGGTAACTTCGCACTGCACATCAAGGGTGCCGGAGATGTTGATCTGCATGAGATTTACACTACAAACAATGCGTTTATCGACGTTGACAACGGCAATCTCACACTGGCAAAAATTAACGGCGATCTGGTAGCTTTGCGCCTGCATACGGAAGGCAAGCAGATGAAGGTTAGCAAAATTATTGCCGGCACTAAGCTTATTGCACAGAGCAGCGACATCAATATCGATAAGATTCAGCAGCGTCTGGACGCTGACGGCCTTCTGACTATAGTTCCAGATAGCGCACAGCCCAATAAGCCTATTGACAACCTAAATATTGGTGAGATAATTACTAATAAGGGTGTCCGCTTTGATCATCTGTGGCTGAATAACGGCTCTATTAACGTAAGCGAGGGCATATTCAATATCGATAAGCTGGTAGTCAATAATGTTGCTCATTTCAGCAATAAGCATATGAAGACTGCTGTATGGGGTGCACCGCCGCAACGTGACGATAGCGACAGCATTTATTGGAACAACATTGCAGTGAATAACCCTGCTAACAATTTAGCTGAATGGCAGCAGGAGGGTATAAAACCGTATAAATGGATGTACCTGCACTTCGCAGAACAGCCGAACATTCAGTATAGCAACGGCATACTGCTTTACCTGCGTAATCACTATTATGTTTATAACCAACACTATAGCGCTGTAGACTATATGCTGTATCAGCTCAATGAGAACAAAGCGGAGGAATATGATATTAACTATGCACCTGGCGTAGTACAATACTTCCGCTATGACCTGTATGACCTGGATGAAGACGATAACAAGAGTGAACCCGCAAAAATCACTGTAGAAGCATAGGAGGAAACGCTGATGAACAAAAAGGCAGAGGCTTTTATCAAATATCTGGATAATAACAAGATTACCTGCTTTGCCATTGAACAGATTAGCGAGGATAAGCTGAACACAGTGGTCTTCCATTCTCACATTGTTGTTGAAGGCCAGCGTCTGCCGACGCTGGTCATCCTGGACAGCAGTATTTATGGTATGCTTCGCGTGCAGCTGGCAGCAAATGCTGTCAACGAGAGCAACGAAGTGGCTATTCTGAGGAAAATCAACAAGGTGAACCGTCAATATAAGGTGTTCAAATATTATCTTACAGATGACGGTTCACTCTACCTGGACAGCTGCCTGCTCTGCCAAAATGGCATGCTAGAGGGCGACATGATTTATACCGTGCTGGATGTAATCATCAAGCATCTGGAAAAGGAATATAAAAGAATAATGCAGCTCATCTGGCAGGCCAATTAGCCTGCCGGATGCAGCAAAATTTTGTATATCAAAGGGGTGTTGTCGATGATTACTAATAAAACAAGCTTGCTACTGGTTACGCTTTTGCTGGGATGCAGTGCCGCTGCTTTCGCAGCGCCTACACCTTCGCAGGAAGCAGAATTCAATAAAAGCGGCTTGAATAACGCTGGTGTGGCAGCCAACAGAACTATAGAGTATATGGAGCGCCAGCGTGTTGCCAGACAGATTGCTGAGGACAAGGCTAAGGCTAGCAGCAAGGTAGAGCAGGGGAGCCAAAAGCCTGATGCAGAGCAGCAGGCTGCAGTGACCTTTAAGCTGGAAAAGCTGGAGCTTGATGAATCCACTGTATTGGAGCAGGCAGAGCTGCAGAAGCTGACGGACGAATATATCGGTAAAGAGGTTGGCGTCAAGGATTTGTACGAGCTGGTGAATAAAATCAACAAGCTGTATCTTGATAATGGTTACTTTACCTGTCGTGCAATTTTGCCGGCACAGACGATCAAAAACGGTACGGTAAAAATTGAGCTTATCGAAGGCAAAACGAATGCTGTTGAGGTGCAGGGCAACAAGTATACCAAAAGCAAATACATCAGCAAGCGTATGAGCCTGAAGCAGGGCGAGGTTGCCAACATCAACAAGCTGAATGACGATTTACTGCGCTTTAACGCTGCCAATGACGTGCAGCTGCGCATTTCTCTGCAGGCTGGCAGCGAGCCGGGAACTACGGATTACGTCATCAGCGCTTATGAACCGCAAAACATTACCTGGACTGTTTACAGTGACAACGCAGGCAGTGATACGAGCGGCGAATACCGTGGCGGCCTGTTCTTTACGGACAGAAGCCTGACAGGTGTGCGTGACGCGCTGACGCTGAACACGATGCTGAGCGATGGCACCAAATCCTTCGGCCTTGGCTACAGCAGGCCCTTAGGACATAGCGGTACTAAGCTGAACATACAGTATAGCACTAACAGTGTTCACATTACTGACGGAATACTGGAGCCTTTGAATGTACGTGGTCATGCTTACGCGATGAACGTTGGTCTGAGCCAACTGTTGGTAGCGACGGAAAAGATCCGTACTGAGGCAACACTTGATTACGGTCAGCAAAATTCTAAGACTGATTTCAGCGGCCAACATTGGCTAGATGATATTATTAAAGGCGTTACGGCAGGATATTCCGTAACTAATTACGGCGCAAGCTCTGTTATTTACCAAAAGCACAGCTTTAACGCTGGTACGCATACCGATATTGCCGATAATGACAAGGATTTTTCCCTGTACCAGCTTAACGGCCTGTACCAGAAAATGTATCAGCATGGGCAGCTTTTAAGCCTGCGCCTGGACGCACAGCGTGGCTTCAACAATTATCTGCCTTCCGCCCGCCAGTTCTACATTGGCGGCATGTACAGCGTACGCGGCTACAAAGAAAGCCTGCTTGGCGGAGACAGTGGCTACAGTATGGGCCTGGAATATTCCGTGCCTGTAACTAAGGACAAAAAGACCAGTGCCTTCGCCTTTATGGATCATGGACAGGTCTTTGGCGACAGTGCCTTTGACAGCCATGTACTGACAAGCTGTGGCCTGGGCGTGCGCAGCAACATCACCAAGCACATCGGTGCTGTGGTAACATTGGGCGTGCCTTTGATTAAGGAAATCAATAATACTGATGTAGATTCAACTCGCATCCATTTCATGGTAAGCGGTCAATTCTAAAAAAATCTTGTGTAATAATAGGACTAGGGAAACCCGGTCCTATTATTTTTTTCCTGTATATATGTAGGAAAAAGAAGCTTGGCCTGTAGCTGATATCCTATTATATGAAAAAAAATTCGATAACTGATGACAATTACCATAATTCAAGCTATAATAAGTATATAAACAAAAAATTATTTTATGAGGTGACATACAATGCAATTTCCGATAGTTTTAGGTGTTTCTGCACGTCACGCACATCTGTGCCGTGAGCATATGGATATTTTATTTGGTGAAGGCAGCGAGCTGCACGTTAAAAAGCCGATTGGCCAGCCCGGTCAGTTTGCTTCTGAAGAACAGATTACCATGGTAACTCCCAAGGATTCCATTAAGCTGCGCATCATCGGTCCTCTGCGTCCGGAAACTCAGATTGAGCTTTCTCTGACTGACGCACGCAAGGTTGGCCTTGATGCTCCTATCCGCAACAGCGGCGACATCGCAGGCAGCGCTGGCGCTAAGCTCATCGGTCCGAAGGGCGAGCTGGAGCTGGAGGAGGGTATTATCATCGCTGCGCGCCACGTGCATTTGTATCCGGAAACCGCTGAAAAATACGGCCTGAAGGACGGCGATATCGTTGATATTACTACAGAGGGCGAGCGTTCCGTAACACTGCATAATGTTCTGGTACGTGCGGGCGTAAAGCATGCTGACGAGGTTCATATCGACACTGACGAAGCTAATGCCTGCAACCTGGGCAGCGGCGTGATGGTTAACATCGTCTACAATAAATAATTCCACCGTTTTTCCAACAAAAGGATGGTGATTATATGAAAAAAATTACAGCCTTGGCAGCAGCGCTTGTTTTGTGCGCTGCGCATGCTTCTGCCTACGAAAACAGCTATGCAGGCTACAGCGTTAAGGACGGACAGCCTTACTATAAGCTGGAAGCGAAGAAGGTTTATGCGTATACCAATATCAGCAGCAAAAAGGTTTATCAGAACGAAGAGGATTTAAAAAATACCGCAGTTAATATTGTTAACTATTACACATCAGAGGATATGGAGCAGATTTTAGGCGAAAAATTCTCTACTGCTTATTTTGATGCGGAATATGAGAAGCTGGCACTTTTGGAGCGCTCCCAGCTTAATCCGAAAACCGTGCCTGTGCCGCTGCTGGAGCTTGATAAATATGCCGAACATGACAGTAACGGCAATCTGACGATTCAGAGCAAGGTGCTCAAAGAAAAGCTGGAAAAGCTTACGCCTCTTATTAAGACAGGGAAAATTGCCGGCAAAAAGGCGATAACTATTTCTTACCTATATAAACAGGGTGATGTGCTGGTTAAAATTGACACCAGTCTTGTTTCTGCCAACGACAGACTTTATCTGCTGTCTACCGTAAATACCGACCAGGATCTGTACGCGCCCAAAAAGGACGAAAAAGACGCTGACGCTGATGCAGATATTGATGATATCGATACTGACGAAGAAAGCGACGAAAAAGACGAGGCCAAGACCGAGCCCAAATCTGCTGCTTCCGTAAAGGAAGAAATGGAAAAGGCTCTGGAGATTGAGAATGTTTTTGTACGCGACGTACCGGCCGAAACCATGCAGCGCTTCGATAAAGCACACACTGATCTGCTGAAGGGCTTTAAGGCTTTTGCTCCGACAAGCACGCCGAAGGCCATCAGCTTTACTGATACTGCAGTCGGCAAAAGTGTGCAGCTGCCGGATGACTGGTTCTACGGCCAGCTGAACCTGCGATATAAGAATAAAGGCACCTTTTATCTGACTATGGCTTCTTCTATGAAGCAAATGCAGGAGGTTGCCGCAAATACTGATTATGACAGTATTTATTCCGTATTAGCTATTCCGCAGGCTGACCCCGAATACCAGAAGAAGGTTACGGAGCTTTACAGCAGCGGCATGCGTAATGTTCTGGAGCACTGGAACCATCTGCTTGTTACCGTCAGCGTAGATAACATTAATGATGCTGATGCTAAAGAGCTTTTAGCAACGCCTGTTGCCAACAAGCTTGCTGTGGAAAGCTTTATAAATGATGGTCTGCAGCGACTGAAGGGCTTTGGCAATGATTACTTTGCTTTGAAGGATTATAAGACAAATTTTGACTTCACAAAGGAAAAAGCTCTTATTGGCATCAATGCTGATACCCAATTGCTGAAGGATTTTGCTTATAACAACAAAATTTTGCTGAGCTGCAACCAAAAAGCCGCTACAGCGATGCTTTTTATCAAAAAAACTGACGCTGAAACGGAAAAAAGCCTTGAACAGCAACTAAACGAATGGCACTTTTAATTACATAGGTGCAATGAGTTGCAGTGCATAAAAATCTCACGTCTAAGAAAAGGAAAATTTAACATAATATCAAATATTAGACCGAAAAAAATATTTATGCAGAAACGCCGTATTTTTATAGAACTTTTGGGGGACAAAAAGTTCGTGAACCAATCGACAGGCTGACGATTGGTGTCAGTGGGAACAGTTACATCAAGAGGGAAACTGTTCCCACACCCTCGGCCAAAGTTCGCAATAAAAAAGACCGCCAAAACGGCGGCCTTTAGACTAAAGATTATTAGTTATTGCTAGGAACGGAGTCAACAACAACAGGAACGCTATCAGGCACGCTAGGAGCAACAACAGAAGCTTGAGGAGCTTCCAAAGCAGGTTTATTAAGCAATCCATATTCATAACACCTCTCTTTATTCTTTTCATCCTGAATAAAGGGTAACAGATTAGCCGGGTTATTGTCAAGCTCTTTTCTAAGTGCGCTGGGCAAATTATTAAACATTTCCTCAGCTTGTTTGCAACGCTGATAATTCTCCATATAGTCGCCTAACTCAGACACGTCAGCATAAACAGGTTGTACGCCGTCAGTACGATAAGGAAGAGGCGTACCACAAGTAGCATAACGGTTCATAATTACGTTAATATCGCAATTATCCTTTTCGCTCTGAATGGTCATAGTAGGTTCTTTAAAGATAATACCTTGCTTTTCTTCGTAGGTATCAAAGATAGTTTTAAATCTCATAAAATATAACTCCTTTCAGTGCCTGCCGGCAGCAAATTGTCAAATAGGAGCAAAACGAGTGTTGCACCTATTTGTCAATTGTAAAGCATGCTTGAGCTTCGAGAATCTGTTTCGGCATAGGAATTGTAATGATATTGCCGGTATGCTCATCAAAATCGCAAATCTCAACAAGGACAAAATCTTCAGGGTAGTGGAACAACATAGTTTCGTCATCATGCACGGCGCGCTCAAACAATCTCTTTGCTTGAATTTCATCCTGGCAGGTCATAATTTGACCATAAATCATAGATTTTTTATCATATACACTGTATAACTTCATCTGTTTTACCTCTTTCTAGGCTCTTAATTTGAGCAAATTTAAATTTTTCTTTAGCTTCCAATCGACCACGAGTATATATTTCCTGCTCATGGAGCTTAGCTTTTTCAACACGTTTTTCCTTAATTAATTCCATTTCATCATGATTAATAGCGTCATATAGCTTATCATAATATTTCGGTGGGCGTAATTTCCGGACTTTTTCGTTATCAACAATTATTACCCGGTCATAAGGATACACATCACCAGCATATTTTGCAAACCAATTAGCGCCAATACCAGGGCGACGGCTCATATTAACAAATTCGGGCTGAATGCCTTCATACTTTAATTTACCGGCTTCACCATTAAGCTTCTTGGTGACATAACGAGCAACATAAGCGCAGGAGTCAAAGGTCACATCAGCGATAAGGCAATAACCATGAGTCCATAGCTTATTAAGAGTATCGCTAATATAATAGGGGAAACCAGCATTAGACAACTTATATAATCTTCGGTCAGACTTAAAATCAAAGCCGAAAAGAATAAGATGATAATGAGGCCGGTAAGTGCAATCGCCGTATTCTCCACAGGCAAAAAACCTCACTTTCATAGGTTCTAAGTATTTCCGCAATCGCTTCATAAAAAGTTGCAAATCTCTCTTATATAATGTTTGTTCGCCGGTGATGCGCGACCAGCGAATATGTTCATCGTCATAAGTAAGCGTAAGAAAGCTATTACATGAATGTAAACTAGCTTCGTGCATACAACGCACAGCCCATTGCCTAGAGCGTTCAAGGCGGCAACCAATACATTGACTGCAAGGTAAGTTAATAACATCATAATCTGACTGCGGCGGCGTGCCAAACACAATAGCTTTTTTGCCGTTTGATTTACTTTGGCGTAGCTGATACGCAGTCAGAGGATGATAACAAACCATGACTACAGCCTAATGCCGCCACGCATAGGCGGTGGAGCAGTATTGATAGCTTTAGTTTTATCTGCCGTTGCCGTAAACAGACGCTTAGAGCCTTTACGAGTCATTTTTCTACGTTTCACAAAAAAACACCTCATTTCCCAAAAATAAATTGTCCAAGATAAGTAGCGGCGGCACCAATGGCGACACAAAGAGCACTAAACCATTTGTTCATTTTATAACCTCACTTTCTAACACCAAAACCAAAACGGAAAGGAATTAAATCTTTAATGCCTTCACCAATATAACCAAGAATAGTACCAAGAGGAGTATTACGATAGTCACGGTGTAAGTTAGAATCCGGGTCGGAAAGCTCTCTAATGATACGGTTAGAGTCCCAATCTTCATGCGTTTTCTGAGAAAGATACAAAGCGGCTTTAGCGGCTTCAGTTTCAATCTGCTTGTATGAGAGAGCGGCAGAAGCACGAGCCTGCTGGCTTTCGGCACCGTATTTCTCAACAAGTGCTTTAGTATGAGCAATAGAATTAGAAATATCTTGCTTAATTTGAGCAACCTGTGCTTGAGTAATATCCTTCAAAGAAACAGTTTGTTGCCTAATATAACCAACATTAGCCTCATTAACATTTTTAGCGCTAGTTTTTTCAGCAGTGTCTGCCTTAACATTAGCAGTATCAGCATTATAACGCTCAACAGCCTTAGAAAAATCATTGCCATAAATACCAGCAGTGATAGCATTAGTACGAGCATTAGCGGCATTGGTTTGAGCTTCTTTCAGAGCTATATCAGCCTTAATTTTCTCAATCTCTACATTAGCCTGACGAGTAAGGGCGGCGGTAATACTATTAGTAACACCAGCTCCGACACCATTATCAGACATAGACGGAGCGGAACCCATACCGGCAATCTGACTATTAGTTGCAGATAATATAGGGTTAAGGCCAGCGGCCTTTAAATCGCTAACCTCAAACTGATGGGCATTTTGTTGCTGGTACGCCCAATTTTGACGCTGGAGAGCGGCTTGCTTTTTGGCGGAATTACCGCCAAAAGCTGAACCAATAAGACCACCAGCGATAGAACCAAAGACATCACCACGGATGGAAGACCATAAACCCAAGGTATCACCTCAAATCAGACCAAAAGTACGCAAGATAACGATAATACACAATGATACAACAGCAATAGTGGTAATTTGCAAGTCATTCAATATATTCACCTCACTAATTAAAAATGGTCCATAAGGCCAGGAACACCATAAACAGGCATAGGACGCACACAATTCAAATTAAACCAGCAATCAAGTAAAAATTGAGGCTCGGACGGCACGGCAACAACTCTATCAATCGGTGGATTATCAACAATAAATTCCGAATTGAGCTTAGGCAAATTATCGAACTTTTGAGCTAGGTGCCAAGAATCAAGACTTTGCGCATAAGTAGAACGGAATTTCCCAGTAACTTGACTAGGTGCGTATCTGTATTCAGCGTATCTCTCTTGATAGCCAAATACTTTATCGTCCTCTTCATTGCCTTGTGCAAAAATTTCCTTGTTTAACACCACTTGCTCTCCGAGAAATGCGAAAGTCGGCCAATACATATCGAACTTAGTAGAACGTGTCCACATCCTATTAATACCTTGCTGATATGTCAAATCAGCTCTGACATTGACGAGGCCTACAATCCAACCATGCTCAGTAAAAGACTTGCTAAAGCCATTACCTCTACCATTGGTAGCGACAGCAAAAGCAGAAAGGTTAGCCTGAGGCGAAACATCAGTAGTACCAGATGTTTGTGGAATGACATTAACATCAATGCGGTTTGAAGAACCGCCAAGATATTCCGGACGTTGTAAGCGAGCATCCGGAGAAACTACACCAAAGAAGCTACGGATAATTTCCGTGTAGCGAGTACCGCCACGAGCGGCACGCTCATACCATCGCTGAATCTGAAATGCCTCACGAAATTGATTAATAGTAACAGATGTAGCAGAAGTCAAATCAACTTTAGCTTTAGATAAATCCATACTAAGTTTGTAAGGAGTACCACCTGTAAAAGAATCATCATCACCAAAACCAGCACGACCAGTACTAGTTAAAAGAACATTAGCAAGCCAACTATCATCACCTTGATTCTGGCGACCGGAAATATTGCCGGAATAAAGATTTTGAAAAATCTCACCGGTAAGATTAGCAGTACCACCAAACGGCAACTCTACGCCGGGGCCTTTTTGCGGCCAAGGTAAAGCACTCGTAAAATAATCGTGACGTTTGCCACGTCTAACTAACTTATAGTTAGAATATTGGTCAGAGTCAGCCTTGGTAAAAGGCAAAGACTCCTGAAGATTCTCATCACGAAACCACTCATTGTAAATTAAATTGTAAGCGCGAAACGGCTCTGCTCTAACTTCCAAATTAGGAATGCCGGTAGGTAAACCAAAGTAATCTGCAATACTACCAACTTCAAAGCCTGTACCAGTCGGAGATTTAATAGTTGGAAAAAGGTAATCGGTAGAATCAGTAGGATTATCCTGCTGGCCACACATATTCTCGAAGTGCTCAAACAACAAACGTTCCGGCACGAAGAACCAAAATGTATCCATATACATGTTATCCATAATAGGACTAATCAGTGTAGCAACACGAGCGAATAATGTACAATCCATTGTAAAAGTATCACCGGGCAAAACCTCATCAACAAAAATAGGAACTAAATAGCCGCTATCAAATGTAGTTTTAAGACCATGGGAGCGATTGAACTTAGAACGTGGAATTTGTGCAGTAGGAACCTGCGAGAACAAATGTTGAACTGAATGTCTACTCATTCACAAAAACACCTCCATGCATAAAGACATCGAGAAACACAAATCATACGATTGAGTTGCTGAAATGTTGGAAGCATAATAAACTCCTTTCTTGCTTATATATAACTTGCGCCATAGCAAGGCATCAACTAAATTTACCTTGCATAATCATAATAGCACAAATTTAACATAATATACATTATCGGACGTAAAATATTATTTTGCAGTCTTTGCGGTAAAAAGGCAGCATTATAGACATGTTTATTTCCCAACTGAGGAAAATGCTGAGAAAAGTGTCAGATTATGAGAATTCTTCGCTTTTTGCTCCTCCCCCGGAGGTTTTGAGAAGTTTTTAGCATTTTTTATGTTAAATTAGCCACCGTGCGCACTGCTGTTTGACGAAATTACTTTTATCTGTTATAATTTGTATAAGGTTAACTATAAACACATGATTGGAGGGTCTAAAATGGGAAGAAGAAAAGCACTCCCGCCGGACTTTGATGGCAACTATACCGAAGATATGTTGTCTGAACGCCAACGTAACATTTTGAAATTCGTCCGTACTTTTATTAATCATAAGGGCTATCCGCCTGCTGTACGCGAAATCGGTGCAGCAGTAGGTTTATCCTCCAGTGCCAGCGTGCATAATCATCTGAAGAAGCTGCAGGAGTATGGCTTCATTCAGCGTGATGCTGCTAAGCCGCGTGCTCTGGAACTGATGAGCGAAAGCGATGCCTGGAGAAACAAGCTCCTTGTTCCGGTACCGCTGGTTGGCAAGGTTACTGCAGGTGTTCCTATTCTTGCTGTCGAGAACATCGAAGAGACCTATCCTATTCCTCGTGACCTGATTGGCTGCGACGATGATGTTTTCATGCTTTCCGTATGCGGTGACAGCATGATTAACGCAGGTATTCTGGATCATGACTACATTATTGCACGTAAGCAGAATTTTGCTAATAACGGCGATATTGTTGTTGCCCTGATTGACGGCGAGGAAACTACCGTTAAGCGTTACTTCCGCGAGCTGCGCAGTGTGCGCCTGCAGCCGGAAAACGATAAGTACGAGCCTATTGTAGGTTCTGACAACATTAAGGTGCTTGGTAAGGTTATTTCTGTATTCCGTATGCTCTAATAACCTGACTGCAAAATGATGTCACTTTAGCGTCAAATACAAAAAAACAGCTCTTTACAGAGCTGTTTTTTTGTTATATATTATAGTTATGAATGTGTGTAAACGATTTTTACAAGGAGATGACGCATATGTTACATCCATCTACTGATATTATCATGAACGCCCAGCAATTCTTTGCTGCGGACCAGAGCGAAGCTAATCTGGTGAAGTTGCTACATGCAGTCAGCGTAATGTCGCAGAAAGGTGCCGAGGTGCTCATTCCTACTGCTGCCGATGCGCCGGAGGGACAGCTGCTGCTGCAGACGCAGACTACCGAAAGTGGCTTGGAATACATGACTGCTTACAGCAGCAAAGAGGCCTACGAGCAGGGCAAACCCTGCAACGTTATCAGCCGTCCGCTGGTCAATTACTTTGAAGCTATCCTGCAAATGGACGGTATTGCGGGCATTATCTTTAACCCTGCTTCCCCCGCTCCCTTCAATATTCAGAACCAAATGCTCAAGGAGCTGTTGGCTGATGCCCAAAAGAACAAGGCACAGAACGCTATTTCCGTTTGGCGCGGTGATATTACTACGCTGGACTGCGACGCGATTGTTAATGCTGCCAATAGCACGCTTTTAGGCGGCGGTGGTGTTGACGGTGCTATTCACAGCGCTGCAGGACCGCAGCTTCTGGAGGAATGCAAAACCTTAGGCGGCTGCACAACCGGTGCTGCCAAGATTACCTATGGCTATAACCTGCCTGCAAGCTACATTATTCATACCGTAGGCCCTATTTATAATGGTAAGGTTGAACAAAGACTGGAGCTGGCCGACTGCTACAAGAACAGCCTGGACCTGGCGCGCAAGCATCATCTGCACAGCATTGCTTTCCCGGCGATTTCTACCGGTGCTTATGCTTATCCTGTGGACGAGGCTGCCCGTATCGCTCTTTTGACCTGCACTGAATGGATTAATGCCAACGCTGATTATAGCATGAGCGTTGTGCTTACCTGCTTCAACAGCGGCGTTTATAACGCTTATCAGGAGCTTGTTAAAAAGGCGCAGAACGGAGAGCTGGACTAAGTAAATATTGTTTTTCCGTATAACAAAACCCGTGACTCCCTTCGGACGTCACGGGTTTTTATTAACCTTGGCGTAAATTTACTAGCGTACAGATTTACGCATTGATGATATTGTTGAACAAAGATTTATTAGCTTCGATAGGCTGCTTGCCGCCGACTACACAGATCAGGCCGTCGCTGAGCATGTCCTCTACTACCTTAGCCAGTGCTTGCAGGTCTGCATTGCTTACCTGCAGGATTTCGCTGCGGATGCGTTGGCGCAGCTCAACGGGAACGTGCTTCAGATATTGCGCGGTTGCCTTGTCAAGACGCATGCTGTTGGTCAGGGGCTTATCCATCGTGCTGATGGTACCGATAACGTACTTGTTCAGCTCGCGTTCGGGGAATTCTTCGTTTCTCAGCCATTCTGCCAGACCTTGGTAAGCCTCCAGAGTTTTCGGCAGCTGCGGGTCGCGGTAGGATGCAAACACGCCTACGCCGTTCAGCTCAAAGCGTGCGGTAACACCGTAAGCGCCGCCCTGAATACGGATTTTGGTCCAGAGATATTCATAGCTCAGAATGGTTTCCAGTACAGCCATCGCGCCCACGTATTTGTGACCGTGCTTAGCAAAGTTGCCGCCTGCAGCAACGTATTGTACCTTACCTGCGGTAGCAATAGCCTCGTTAACGGTGCCTACGGGCAGAACCTCAGCCTTCTCCCCTGCTTTTGCCTCAGACAGCTTGCTGATGAAATCAAGGCACTGCTGTCTTACTGCTGCCTGCTCTTTTACGTCACAGCTATAGCTGAGCAGGAAACGGTTCTTCTGGAAGAAGCGTTTGATTAACAGGCGCAACTGCTCCAGTACCTGCGGTGCCAGCTCGTCGAAGTTATCGGTCAGCTTTTTGAGGAACTGGTAATAGCTGAATTCATCCTGCTCGTTGACGCGTGCGCCGGCAGAGCAATAGGAGAACAGTCTGGTGATAGCAACGGTCTGACCGCGGTTGAAGAAATTGTCATCCCAATCGGTTTTCAGCTCGGATACCAGCTCGCGGAAGCGCTCCAGGTCGTCCATCTTGCTTTCCAAAGCAATGGCCTGCAGGATATCCAGCATTTTCGGCAGGTTATCTGTGAGGCATTTGCCTTTGGTGGAGAAGTAAATTTTATAATCATCCGTAGATTCTGCTTCGGTGAAGGCGCGTACAGCGAACGCAATACCACCGGTGTACATAATGGCGTTGGTTGCCAGCTCCTGATAGCTGTAGCGCTCGGTGTTGAACTTGCCCATGATATCTGTGAGCAGATAGCACAGCGGGAGTTTTTCGGCTTCCATATCGGTAATATCAAAATAGAAGCTGGTATAAGCGATTTTATTGGTGTTGCGCGGAAGATACAGCAAATGGCTTGCGCCCAGCTCTTCCTCCTGCGTTTCAATCTTCTCTACTTCCTGCCTTATGTCGCTGCGCTTCAGTACAGGGATGGTTGCGCGTGCTTCCTCACTGTCGGGAGTAGCTTGCAGACGGTGCAGCTCGGCGCATTCGTCTATATGCTGCTGCAACTCCTCCTGGCTCATCTGTGCCTTGATAGCGCTCATTTTGGCAGCAGCGGCCTCCTGGTCTGCCTCCTCCTTGCCGGGCTGCGGCAGCAGGGTTACCAGCACCTTATGGGTGTTGTCCAGCAGATAGTTTTCAATAATGCTTTCGTAATAGTTGGTTTTCAGGCCCTCGCGCAGAGCTGCCAGATATTTGTTGTAACAGAGGCCCTCAATCGGATTGCCGTCATACAGCCAGTTATCCATAACGCCGATGCCCAGAATCAGTCCCTTGGGATAGCCGCCGAAATCTGCCTCACGCAGCTTGAATTCCATGGAGTTGATGTTAGCCTCCAGCAGTTTTTTATCAATGCCGTTGATGGTGATGTCCTGCAATGTTTTATAAATAACGCTAATAAATTTATCGCGCAGCTCCTTCTCACTGCCGCTGGCACGGATAGAGAATACCGGCTGATACATGCTGGAGGTATAGCCGCCGTTGATAATCTGGCCTACGCCTGCATCCATCAGCGCACGGCGCAGTGCGGAGGATTCGCTGTCCAGCAATGTGCTTTTCAGCAGGCTCAGAGCCATGCTGGTCTGCAGGTCGGTTGCCTTGCCTGTTACGATAGAAAGCTCGTGATATGTTTTGGCAGTGCAGTCCTCCTCTGCCCCAACCGGATAAAAGGCTTCGATATCCGCAGTACGCGGCAAGGACTGCTGTTCTGCGATAGCGGAATCAACAGTACCGGTTTTCTCGAAGCTGCTCAGATATTCGCTGTCGAGATATTCCAAAGTAGCGTCGATATCCATATCACCGTATAAATAGATATAGCTGTTTTCCGGGCTGTAATAGGTTTTGTGGAACTGCTCGAATTTTTCCTGAGTCAGCTGCGGAATAGCGTCCGGATAGCCGCCGGATTCAAAGCGGTAACAGTTGTCGGGGAACAGAGCCTTCATTGCTTCGTTTTCCAGATAAGCGTCCGGCGAAGAATATACACCCTTCATTTCGTTATAAACAACCCCGTTGTAGCTCAGTTCGCCGTCAAGGCTGTCCAGATTATAGTGCCAGCCCTCCTGACGCAGGGTGTATTTGTTTTGGTAGAAGGAAGGATAGAACACAGCGTCCAGATATACGTCCATCAGGTTATGGAAGTCCTTATCGTTGCGGCTGGCAACGGGATACATGGTCTTATCCGAGAAGGTCATAGCGTTCAAAAAGGTGTTCAGAGAACCCTTGACGAGGTCTACGAAGGGCTCCTTTAAGGGATATTTGCGGGAGCCGCAGAGAGAGGAATGCTCCAGAATATGTGCCACACCTGTATCATCTGCAGGCGGAGTTCTGAAGGAAATAGAAAAAACCTTGTTATCGTCATCGTTAGCAAGGTACAAAAGGCGTGCGCCGCTCTTGATATGCTCCATGATATATGACTGGGAGCTGATTTCATCTACAAATTGTGCTTGTAAAACCTTAAAGCCGTGGTATACGGCATTTATTGCTAAAGTCATAGTTGCCTCCTAAAATTTACACTATGGTATTAATTATAGCATATTTGCCAAGCTATTGTCTGAAATTCTTGTAAAAAGAGTTAGTTGTTGCTAAAAAAGATTATCTCCTTGCCAAAAGCGCTGTTCTTGCCTATAATAATTAGTAGAATAGTCAGAATCTGGAGGGAGTATTCATGGAAGAAGCACGCTTTACACTGCGCATTCATCCTATTATTATGAATAAGATGAAGCATTTGGCAAAGATAAATGGCCGTTCAGTAAATAAGGAAATCGAACAGATTTTGAAATGGGTTATTGATGATTATGAGCGCCAATACGGCAAAATTGAGCTGACCAAGGCGGAAATGCCGGGCTTCAGCACAGGCGCAACGGTTAAGGAAGCGCCGGAGCAGCCTATGGAAATGCTCTTCGGTTTAGATAATAAAAGCAAAAAATAATATGTAGGCTCCCCTGCCCTACGCTATACAAATAATTAAGGCACTACTGCGCTCACAGTAGTGCCTTTAGTGTTTATGCTTATTTTGCTATTGCGTGCTCCTTCAGCTCCAGCTTTTGTTTTTCTTCTACCTCTTTGATGCGGCAGCTGGCGAAAATAGAACCGGAAACATTGTGCCATACGCTGAAGATAGCGCCCGGAAGCGTAGCCAACGGATTAGCGGCAAAGTTTGCAGTTGCCAGAGCAAGCGCCAGACCGCTGTTTTGCATAGCAACTTCGATAGCAATAGAAGTTTCCTTAGCGTAGGATACCTTCATCAGACGCGCCATGCCCAAGCCCAGGGCCATACCGATGCCGTTGTGCAGGACAACTGCCAGCATTACGATCAGACCGCAGCTCATCAGCTTAGCAGCGTTGACAGCAACGATACCATCGATAATGGTTACAATCGCTACAACGGAAACCAGCGGCAGAATACCGCCCAGCTTGACGATGGTTTCGTGGAAAAGGCTGTTTAAGATGATACCTGCAAGCACAGGCAGCAGCACAATCTTTACTACGGAAAGCACCATAGCCATAAAGCTTACCTCAACCCAGGAGCCTGCCAGCATGTACACCAGCACAGGTGTTACCAGCGGTGCAATTAAGGTCGAGGTAATGGTCATGCCAACGGATAAGGGAACGTCACCCTTAGCGATGTAGGCAATAACGTTGCTGGCAGTGCCGCCGGGGCAGCAGCCTACGAGGATAACGCCCAGAGCGATATCAGTATCAAGATTCATCACTACAGCCAACAGATAGGCTGCCAGGGGCATGATGGTGTATTGCAGGATACAGCCGGAAATAACCTCCTTAGGTCGGGAAAAGACGATTTGGAAGTCCTCGCGCTTGATGGTCAGGCCCATGCCAAACATTGCCGTACCCAGGAAAAGAGCTGTGTACTGCGGAATCCACATGAATTCCTGCGGATGGGTAAAGGCTACCGCAGAGGTGACTAAAATCACGACTGCGATATACTTGGACAGTAATCCGCTCACCTTGCCAATGATGTTTAAAACAGTGTTTTGCTCATTCATATTAAGTTTTCCTCCTTACATGTATGCTGCCTTTTTGGCAGTCACGCTGTTAACTGCTTCGAGCAGAAGCAATTACATGGGTATTGTACCACAAAAAGGAGGAAAAATAAAGCTTTAGCAGGCCTCCAGCAAACGCGCTACATCTACCTGCAGCTTGTCTGCAATGCGGAATACCAGGTCCATGCTGGGGCGCGCGCTGCCATGCTCAATTTTGCTTAAATACTGCGGAGTAATGCCAATCTGTTCTGCGAGCATCCCCTGCCCCAGCTCCTGCATGATTCTGTAATAACGTATTTTTCTGCCCATTTCTACATACTTTTCGCAATACATATATCATCCACTCCTCTACTTATTACTGATTATAGCTTACAGTATTTCCGGCATTTCTTCATGTAAAAAAAGGTGCGAAGACTGCCTTGATACTGCTTGCAAAAGTAATGTAAGCATATTCCTTAAAAAGTGCTGACTTTTCAGTGTTACTTTTTCGTTATGCCTTAGCATAATCTTATTATAAAAAATAGGATAGCCAGAGATTGGCTATCCTAAAAAATTTTTTGAGAAATTATTAGATATTTTTTTGCGAAAATGAATTTTGTACTTAATTTACCGGTATCTCCTGTCTGGAAATAACCTCAATCAGCTCGCCCTGGCTTTTCAGCCAGATATCAATGCCCTTGCCGAAAACCTCCGCTTCGATAATCGTGCCGTTTTCGCCCTCCGCTACTACCTTGGCAGTAGGCAGGCGGTCAAGGATATATTCATAGCTGTTGCCCTTAAACAGGAAGCGCAGACGCTGCAGATGGCCGCCGTACATAAACTGGATGCGCTTGCGGAACTCGCCCTCCTCAAAGCGTTTGGAATACGGAACGGCAAAATGCGTTTCGGTGACGCTAAAGCTGTTGATTCTGTCAATGCGGTAGATAGTCGGGAAGGGATCGTTTTCTATCTCGAATTTGAGATTCTCTTTCTCCTTGGGCACGATGAAGCCTGCCAGATAAAAGTAGAATTCGGAGAACATGATGCCTACGGGCTGCAGTCTGCGCTGCACCAGCACGCCGTCGGTACGGCGGTAGTTGATGATTATTTCCAGATGCTCATGCACAGCGCCGCTAAGCTCCCACATTTTCTTCAGGAACTTATCCTTGTGCTGCGGTTCTACATAAAGCAGCTTTTCGTTGCCTATAAGCTCGCTCACACGCTGCTGCTCCGTTTTAGGGATACAGCAGTCAATCAGCTTATCAAGAATCGGATACAGCTCATTTTTGGTGAACGCCCTGCTCTCCAGCAGTATCTTGAGCGTGGCGAAAACCTCCTCGTTGGACAGCAGATTGCGTGAGGGCGGTACAAGCTGGTAAGCGCCGAGCTTCTGGTTGTAGACCAAATCCTGCACCAGGCCTGATGCTTCATTCTGCTCATGTAAAAAGGACCGCAGGTCTTCTATGTCGCGCTGAATAGAGCGTAAGGAGCAGCCGAAGCGTTGGGCTTCCTCCTTCTTGTAGAGCATTTTGCCGTCTACCAGGCGCGAATACATATAGAGCAAACGATCCTTTGCGATGCGTAAATCTGTCATTATTAGTTCCTCCCTGCCATGAAATTTGCAAAGCGGTTGATGCAAGAAAATCTCTTTAAGCTAATTATAGCACAATCATTCTCTTAAGCAAACGTTTTGCCACCGGCTATAAGCAAATTTTACCATAGCGGGAGGACACATACTGTCTTTCTCTAAAAATATTTTTGGCTTTTTCAGCATATTTCAGAGATAACAGGAAAATTTTTACGCCTGTTCAGTTTTAAGCACAGGCAGAAAGCCGTCCAGTGCTTCCAGAGCACGTGCTGCAATCTGAGCGTTCTTTTCTCTTTTCTTGCGGATGCGTACAGTGAGCGGCGGAATGAGGCCGAAGTTGATGTTCATCGGCTGGAAGTTTTCAATCGCCGGGTTGCTGATGTAGTTGGCCAGTGCTCCGTGTGCGGTTACGTCGGGGAATTCTACCTCCGGCAGCTCCAATACCGCTCTTGCAGCAGCTAAACCGGCCATCAGTCCGGAGGCTGCAGACTCAACGTAGCCTTCTACGCCTGTCATCTGTCCGGCAAAGTAGAAGCGTTTATTATTGCGCAGGTTGAAGTGCTTATCCAAAAGCTGCGGCGAATTCAGGTAGGTGTTTTTGTGCATTACGCCGAAACGGACGAACTCTGCGTTCTCCAGACCGGGAATCATGCCGAAAACACGTCTTTGCTCCGGCCATTTGAGATGTGTCTGGAAGCCTACCAGATTATAAAGGGAGGCTGCAGCGTTATCCTGACGCAGTTGTACTACTGCATATGCTTCCTTGCCATTACGCGGATCAATGAGGCCTACAGGCTTCAGCGGACCGAAGCGCATGGTGTCCTCGCCTCTTGCAGCCATTTCCTCGATGGGCATGCAGGCTTCAAATACATCATGCTCAAAATCTTTTACGGTAGCGCTTTCCGCATTGCAGAGAGCTTCCCAGAAGGCAACGTATTCCTCCTTCGTGTAGAAGGGGCAGTTGAGGTAGTCGGCGCCGCCCTTGTCGTAGCGGGAGGCACGGTAAACCTTGTCATAGTCCATGGAATCGGCGGTAACAATCGGTGCTGCGGCATCAAAGAAGTGCAGATAATCAGACTTCAAGAGCTTTTTGATATCGGCGAAAAGTGCGTCGCTGGTCAGCGGGCCGCTGGCTACGATGACAGTGCCTTCAAGGCTTTCCAGGTCGGTCACCTCTTCGTGGATAACGGTAACAAGTGGATTAGCCTTTACTGCTTCAGTTACGGCAGCGGCAAAGCCGTCGCGGTCGACAGCCAGAGCGCCGCCAGCAGGCACCTGATGCTCGTCAGCCTTTTGCATGATGAGAGAGCCTAAACGGCGCATTTCTTCCTTCAGCAGGCCGACAGCGTTTTCAATATTGCCTGCGCGCAGGGAGTTGCTGCAGACAAGCTCGGCAAAATATGCGGTTTTATGTGCTTCGTCACTTTTTACGGGACGCATTTCGTGCAGGATTACAGGGATACCGTGGCGCGTGAGCTGGGTAACGGCTTCGCAGCCTGCCAGGCCCGCACCGATTACATGTACAGGAGAAATAGTCATTTATTCGTTGCTGCCTTTCTTAGTTGTAGTAGTTTTTTTAGTTGCGGTTGTTTTCTTTGCAGTAGCGGTTTTCTTCGCAGCAGTTTTCTTAGCGGCGGTCTTTTTTGCCGCCGTAGTTTTCTTGGCTGCGGTGGTTTTGGTTGCGGTTGTTTTAGCTTCCGTAGTCTTTGCTGCAGCGGTTTTAGAAGCATATACCGGTCTTGCCTTGGAGCATTCCGGATTGCTGCAGAACTTGCGCTTGCTGCCGTTACGTTCCACGTGCTCTACCATCATAGCGCCGCAGTCCGGGCAGGTTTCGTTAAGCGGTTTATCCCAGGTGGTGTAATCGCACTCGGGATATCTTTCGCAGCCATAGAATACCTTGCCGGTCTTGCTCTTGCGTTCAAGGATATCGGCGCCGCACTTAGGACATTTAACACCAATCGGGTGCAGAATGGGTTTGGTATTGCGGCATTTGGGGAAGTTGGGGCAAGCCAGGAATTTGCCGAAGCGTCCTTCGCGGATAACCATCATGGTGCCGTCGTTGCACTTGTCGCAGGGAACGTCGGATACCTCGAGCGGGATTTCGACGATAGGAATTGCCACGCCTGCGTGGTCCAGATCCTTTTTGAAGGGACCATAGAATTCGCTGAGAACTTCGTCCTTGGTGTGCTTCTTCTCAGCAACCTCATCCAGCTTTTCCTCCATCTGGGCAGTGAAGCCGATGTTGATGAGTCCCTTAAAATATTCGGTAAGCATATCCACGGTCATAATGCCAAGCTCGGTAACGAGCAGCTTTTTGGCCTCTTTGACAACGTAACCGCGGGTAAGCAGTGTAACGATGGTAGGTGCAAAGGTGCTGGGGCGGCCGATGCCCTTCTCCTCCAGCTCCTTGATGAGCGTTGCTTCGGTGAAGTGCGCCGGCGGCTCGGTGAAGTGCTGCTCTGCCGGCATGAGCTTGTAAAGCAGCAGCTTGGTGCCCGGTTCGACGTAAGGAACCTTGGAGTCCTTTTCTTTATCGTCATATTTGCTGTGCAGCTGCAAGAAGCCCGGGAATTTCAGCACGGAGCCTGTTGCGCGCAGCTGGTAGTCGGCAGCATCAATCGTCAGGGTGGTAACGTCATAAACAGCGTCCGTCATCTGGCTGGCAACAACGCGGTTCCAGATGAGCGTATACAGCTTCAGCTGGTCGCCGGTGAGGTACTCCTGCATCTCGGCCGGGGTACGCATGACGCTGGTCGGACGAATCGCCTCATGCGCGTCCTGAGCGTTCTTTTTGGTGCTGTAATGGTTTTCCTTCGCCGGGTAGAATTCGCTGCCGAAGTTTTGCTTGATATAGTCGCGGATTTCGCTAACGGCAACCTCTGCCAGACGCACGGAGTCGGTTCTCATATAGGTAATCAGGCCGACGGAGGTTTTGCCCAGAGATACGCCTTCATAAAGCTGCTGTGCAAGCATCATGGTCTTTTTGGCGCTGAAGTTAAGCTTTTTGTTGGCCTCCTGCTGCATGCTGGAGGTAGTAAACGGCGGTACGGGGTGACGCTTGCGTTCCTTCTTTACTGCGTCGCTCACGATGTACTCAGCCTTGGAGAGCGCTTCTTCTGCTGCTCTTGCCTCCTGCTCGTTGTGCAGCTCCAGCTTTTTTCCTTTGTATTTTACTGCTTCCGCTTCAAATAGCTGTCCCTTGCTGCCTTCACGCAGCTTGGCGCTCAGTGTCCAGTATTCTACCGGCACGAAATCTTCGATTTCACGGTCACGGTCGGCAACAATTTTAGTTGCAACAGACTGTACGCGGCCGGCGCTCAGGCCCTTGCGGATTTTGCGCCAGAGCAGCGGGCTCAGCTGATAGCCTACGATGCGGTCTAAAATGCGGCGTGCCTGCTGTGCATCAACCATATCCATGTCAATGCAGCGCGGATGCTTGATAGCGTCCTTGACAGCGGCAGCGGTAATCTCATGAAATTCAATGCGGCAGGCAGATGTCGGGTCGATGCCCAAGATAAATGCCAGATGCCAGCTGATTGCTTCACCCTCGCGGTCAGGGTCAGTTGCCAGTAAAACTTTGTCGGCTTTTTTGGCTTCAGCCTTCAGGGATTTGATCAAATCGCCCTTGCCGCGGATGTTGATATATTTCGGCTCAAATTCGTTTGCATGCTCCTCGTCCGGCAGAAAGGTTACACCCAGGGTGCTTTTCGGCAGGTCGCGCAGATGTCCCATTGAAGCCTTTACAGTATAGTTTTTACCTAAAAATTTTTCGATAGTCTTGGATTTCGTAGGTGATTCCACGATAACCAGAGTCTTTGCCATTTATGTTCCTCCTACTTTCGGTAGTAACGCTGCGCTTGGTCTGTAGCCACCAGTCCGGCGGCCTGCAGGTCAAGCAGCTCCATGCTCACGGCAGCAAAAGCGGCTCCGCTCTGCTCCGTCAGCTTTTCTAAAGAAAGCGCTCCTGCCTGCAAAAGTGCCAGCAGCTTCGCTCCTAATTCCGTTGTGACAGGTGCGGGCGCAGGCTTTGGCTCCTGCGGCGCGCAGTCAAATATACTCGGCTGGGTTATGCGGCGGTTCATTGCCTGCTGCCAGCTTCTTTTATCGTCTAAAATATCCTGTGGCATATCTACCAGCTTGGCACCGGTGCGGATAAGCTCGTGACAGCCAATGCTGCTGCCGTCGAAAATATTCCCCGGTACGCAATATACCTCGCGTCCCTCATCTGCAGCGATGTTCGCCGTAATTACAGCGCCGCTGCGTTTGCCTGCCTCTGCAACCAGCACGGCCTGCGACAGACCGACGATGATGCGGTTGCGCGCAGGAAAATTGGCCGCTATGGGCGGTACTCCCGGCGGATATTCCGTCACCAATGCTCCCTGCTCGGCAATGCGGGCAAACAGCTTGGCATTTTCGGACGGATAGACAATATCCAGACCGCAGCCAAGCACTGCCACCGTCGTCCCTCCGGCCTGCAAGCAGGCCTCGTGCGCCGCCGTATCAATGCCCTTGGCACCGCCGCTGATGATTGGTATGCCCTCACGCGTCATAGCCTGCGCAAAGCAGGCAGCAGCACGCACACCGTATTCCGTGCAGCGACGTGAGCCGACGATGGCCAAAGCATAATTTGCCTGCGGCAGCTCACCCTTGACGTAGAGCACCAAAGGCTTGTCGCTCAGGTTTTGCAGGCTCTGCGGATAGTCAGTGTCGGTATAGGCCAGTATCTGCACGCCGTTATGACGGCAGAAGTAATCCAGCCTTTGCGGCAGACGCGCATCACGGTTGCTGATAAAGTTTTGCACTGCTCGCGGCGTACAAAGCCCTGTTGCCGTGAGCGTGGCGGCGCTTGCTTCAAAAACAGCGCGGGCACTGCCCAAAGCGTTAATCAGATCAGGTATTCTGCTGCGTCCCAGACCGGGGACAACAGCGCAGATAGCGGCAAGATATAAGGTATCCATAAGGTCACACTCCTCCTGTTTTCCATACATGATTATGCAGTCAGAGCGGAACTTCATGCCACAGCCTTCATAATATGCGATTTTCTTACATTATAATGATGAAATTCGTATTGGTCAAGTAAATTAATTATACAATAGAAGAAATTATCAGCAAATTGTCCGTAAAATGTCGCACAAAATCTTCTGCAAGGTGTGCCGGAATTGCCTTGCAGACAGCAAAAAGGACTCCCTCATCCGAAGGAGTCCGAAAATTATTTTTGCAGTCTTTGCATAACGTAGTCGACAATCTGCTGTGCTGCCAGCGAATGCGCATGTTCGCCGCAGGCTGCTGCCTCACGCGGGCTTGCAGTTGTGCTTTTGATGTGCTGCACCAGCTCGTTGGTAGAACGTGCTACCAGAGCGCCGCAATACTGCTGCAGGAAGGCGGCGTTGCCCTCCTCCTGCCCCGGTAGCGGCTTGTAGATTAAAAGGTCCAGTCCGCTCGCCAGCACCTCGGCAGAGGTTAAACCGCCGGCTTTGGTGATAATCATATCAGCGCCGGCCATAAGCTGCGGTACGTCCTCACGGAAGCCGTAGATTTCAGCCGTAGCGCCGTATTTGGCTTGCAGCTTTGCTGCCAACGCCTCGTTGTGGCCTGTGACAGCAACAACGCGCAGGTTTTTCAGAGAGGCGCGCTGCAGTGCCGCAATAATCTCTGCCATCGGCAAAAGGCCCTCGCCCCCGCCCATCAAAAGGCAGACGCGTTCGTTTTCGTCCCAGCCGAAGAACTCGCGGCATTTCTGCTTGTCGTGCTTAATCATAAACTGCTGGCGCACGGGAATGCCCGTAGCCTGAATGTCGGCATCGGTATTGAGCTTATCACGCAGCAACTCGTCGGCGATAAAGTAGGTATCCACGCCGTCGCAAACCCACCAGCGGTGAATCGTAAAGTCGGTCACCACAGCGCCAAGCCAGAGCTTGGGATGCTGCTTTTTATAATAGCCGATAATGCCCGCAGGCGTAGCATGCGTAGCGATTACAGCATCGGGCTGCACACTGCGCAGGTAGCTGCCGCCTAAGCGTGCCAAGAGGCGGGTTAAGAGCTCACGCAGCCATAAGGAGCCGCCCTGCTTGTTGCCCCAGCTGTAGGCCAGCTTGTAAAGCCAGGGGCAGCATTTTAAAATCCACAGGTAGGTGCCGAGAAAGGCCTTGCCCAGAAACTGCGGGAAGAAGTCGAAGATGTTGCCGTGGATGACCTTAACCTCCGGACGGTCGGTGAAGGCCTGCTCCAATGCTTCGGCTGCCAGCCTGTGTCCGGAGCCTATGGGTGCCGAAAGCAGGAGCACAGTATATTTTTTTCGTGTTTCGTGCATATGTATCACCATCTATATTGTATCGGAAATATAGCTAATCGGAATTTTTTTGCGAAAAAGGCTTGCTATCATAGCCTTTATATTGTATCATATTTTTAACTACAATCAATAGTTAATGTTCTCGCAAAGAGTAAAATTCGTGAGAAATTTTTGGGAGGCTCATCAAATGACTACAAGAAGACCTGTTGAAAGCTTTAGCTTTCCTGTAGAAAAAATTAAAGAAGGTTACTATACTGACGCATATTTTATGCGTTCCGAAGAAATCTTAAACGGTGATAATTATCATCCGCGCGTGCTGATGCAGGTGTTCGCCCGTGACCATGTTGTTGTTTGCGGTACCGACGAGGTCATTGCTCTGATCCGTCAATGCGCTTTCCATCCGGAAACTATCGAAATTCATTCCCTGCGTGACGGCGAAGAGGTTGATGAATGGGAAACCGTTATGACTATCGAAGGCGATTATGCTGACTTTGCGCATCTGGAAACCATCTATCTGGGTATTCTGGCACGCCAGAGCCGCATTGCTACCAATGTTCGCCGCGTAGTTAAGGCTGCCAACGGCAAGCCGGTGCTTTTCTTCCCTGCACGCTATGATATTTACCAGACTCAGGAATCCGACGGCTATGCAGCTTTGGTTGGCGGCATCCACGGCTTTTCTACCGATGCCAATGCTCTGGCAGCAGGCGGCAAGGGCCTGGGCACTATTCCCCATGCTTTGATTGCTTCCTATAAGGGTGACACTGTTGCTGCTACCGAAGCATTCGATAAATATGTTGACCCGTCTATCGCACGTATCGCTCTGGTTGACTTTGACAACGACTGCGTAAATACTTCTCTGGCTGTGGCTCGCAAGCTGGGCAAAAAGCTCGCAGGTGTGCGTCTGGATACCTCCGGCAGCATGGTTGACAAGAGCCTGTGGACTCAAATCGGTACCTTTAAGCCTACCGGCGTTTGCAAGGAGCTTGTTTGCAATGTTCGTCGTGCGCTGGATGCCGAAGGCTTCAACCACGTTAAGATTATCGCTTCCGGCGGCTTTGACGCTGAGCGCGTAGCAGCGTTTGAGGAAATGGGCGTACCGGTTGATACCTATGCAGTAGGTTCTTCCTTCTTCGACGGCAATATCAACTATACTGCGGATATCGTTAAGGTTGACGGCAAGGACTGCGCTAAGGCCGGCCGCAAATACAATCCTAACCCCAAAATGGAGCTTGTGAAATAATTTGCAACAATGAGGTTGCAGTGCGAAAGTGCTGCAGCCTTTTTTGCTACCCAAGCTAAGCATGTACCATGTTGAACCAAAAGTTATTTAAAAAATCTAGCTAGAACTACAACGTAAAAACAGGAGAATATAGTGTCGTGAAGGGAATAAAAATTACAGCGAATGAGTGTCTGGAACCACATGCGGGCGCATCCAAGAAGCAAGTCCGTAGGACGATGCTGATTGGTTTATGCGCGCCATGCGATAGTGTCCCAAGAAGCAAGCTCACAGAGCGTAGCTGATTGGTTTGACACGAACCGCTAAGGGGCGCAATGTTTGAGCGCTACGCCTGATTTTTATAGTAGTATTTGTCAGCATAGCGCGAGTTTTGCGCCGCTTCGTCTTGGTTCCACACGAAATGAGTGGCCGTAATTTTTGCTGACCGTAAGGACACTGTATTCTCCGAAATATAGGCCTCATTATGGTATATTTTTTCTTATATATGCAAAGGAGAACCCACCATGTCATTGAATACAACTCCCGCTGCCGAACGTATCCACATCGGCATCTTCGGTAAGCGTAACGCCGGCAAGTCCAGCCTTATCAACGCCATCACCAGTCAGGAGCTTGCCATTGTCAGCGAACAAAAGGGCACTACTACCGACCCCGTATATAAGGCTATGGAGCTTTTTCCACTCGGCCCCATAATGATTATCGACACCCCCGGCCTCGACGATGAGGGCGAGCTGGGCGCGCAGCGCATCGCCAAGGCCCAGCAGGTGCTCGGTAAGTGCGACATCGCATTGCTCGTAGTAGACGCCAGCGTAGGCATTGGCGAAGCGGATAAAGCGCTGTGGCAGCAGCTGCAGGCGAAAAAGCTGCCATCCATCCTCGTGCTGAACAAGGTAGAGCTTTTGGACGAAATGCGCCAGGCACTGCTCACCATGAAGGCCATGAAGCTCACAAAGCAATGCTTCCTCGTCAGCGCCCTTGCCAACCGCAACATCAACGAGCTGAAGGAGGCTATCGCCGCTTTGCGCCCGCGTGAGGTAGAACGTCAGCTGCTTGGTGATCTGATCAAGCCCTGCGACATCGTAGTGCTCGTAACGCCGATTGACAGCGCCGCCCCCAAGGGCAGGCTCATCCTGCCGCAGCAGCAGGTACTGCGTAACGTGCTCGACAACAAAGGCATCGCCGTAACTGTGCAGGAAAGCGAGCTGGCGGAAGCACTGGCACGCCTCGCCTTCCCGCCAAAGCTCGTCGTAACCGACAGTCAGGCTTTCGGCGCAGTCAGCAAAATTGTGCCGCCCACCATTCCGCTCACCTCCTTCTCCATCCTCATGGCGCGCTACAAGGGCACGCTCAGTTCAGCCGTAGAGGCAGTGCGTGTACTCGATACAGTGCAGGATGGCGATAAGATACTCATCAGCGAGGGCTGCACGCACCACCGCCAATGTCAGGACATAGGCACAGTAAAGCTTCCCGGCTGGATTCGCAGCTTTACCAAAGCTGAGCCTGAATTCTGCTTCAGCAGTGGCACGGAATTCCCTGCTGACTTGTCACAGTATAAACTCGTAGTGCATTGCGGCGGCTGCATGCTCAACGAGCGCGAAATGCAAAGCCGCAGCGAGCGTGCTGCAGCGCAGAACGTCCCCATGACCAACTATGGCATTGCCATTGCCTATATGCACGGCATTTTAAAGCGCAGCGTCGCTCCCCTGCCGGATATCGCCAAGCTGCTGGAGTAAAGCAGCTGAACAGGAGAAAGTGAGGGTATGAACCATGCACAGCTTTTTATATTATTACCTGATCTTCATCAACTGCACCGCCTTTGTCGTCTATGGTGCGGATAAAACCTTCGCCAAGCTGCATAGCTGGCGTGTGCCAGAAATAGTGCTGCTGGTTTTGGCAGCGCTCGGCGGCAGCGCAGGCGCATTTATTGCCATGCAGCTTTTCCGCCACAAGACACAGCATTTGAAATTCATCTTCGGCGTACCGCTCATCTTCTTCCTGCAGGTAGCAGTTATCAGCTATTTTTTCTATAAGGGCTGAGCGCTCTCTAAAAACCGTACAAACCGTACAAAACCGTACAAAACCGTACAACCCCTTGCTGCATAAAGATTTGGGGCTGTACGGTTTTATTTGTTGTGTAAGGTATTTAGTTGTCTAGACCTTCTCCAGTAAATCCTCGATATTACAATAAAGCTGTTTGGCTATTCTGGCAAGCGTTTCTGCCTGCGCGCGGTTAATATTCTTCTGTCGCTGCTCATACTGCTGCACAGTGCGTAGCGGAACCTCTGCCAGCTCTGCTAGCTCCCTTTGCGTAAGCTCTGCCTTTACACGCAACAGCTTCAGGTTCGTATCCTTCTTCGCTTCCTTATAAAGCTCCGTCATCTTCTCCGTAAAATGGCGGATATCCATCTCGTGATAAGGATTGTAGAGGCTCTGCACAGTTTTGATAGGTACGTAGCAGTTAATCTCCGCAAAACTCAGCGCCGTCTGCCACTGGTAGTAGGCCAGCGCCCAGCCTGTCCAATATTCCTCACTGCGGTTGACCGGATAATCAGGCTTAATGCGCTCCTGCGCCAGTCCTACGTTCTCTAAAACCGTATAGGCAAGCTCCACGCCAGACATACCTGCGAGAATAGTGAAATCCCCCTGCTCGAAGCGTCTGGCGATACCGGAAGCGAGAAAAAGCTCAAAGAATTCGCTGATGTCATAATGCAAATCGTAGACAGCGAAATCCAGCATACGGGCAAGAGCTGTGCGCGCTTTATCAAGATATAGCTTATCGTAGGCGTGCATCATCGCTTTTCATCTCCTCGTCCATAATCTGTGTAATATAGATATCACCGCGTTGGCGCTTGTTACGTTCCGTGCTGAAATACTCACGGCGGGCGCTCTTGTCACGCTTATTCTTCTTATCGAACCATTCAGTGTGCTCTGCCAGCTCATAGCCTGTAAACTTAATCAGGGAGAAGGCTTTACGGCTCTTCAGCACGAATTGCTGCCCCAGCTTCCCCAGATGCATAGCATTGTTCAACTGGCGATAGGAAATTGTGCCGTTGATAAAATCCTGTGCAAAGGAAAAATAGCTGTCATCTGCGCGATAACCGATTATAGCATCATAGGCAGAGTAATCGACCTTGAAGTTTTCCAGAAGATAATCCTTTGCTTCATACGCAAGGCCTGAGGGCGTGTCGAATTCCCTGTTCTGCAGCAAAATCGTCAGCCAGTGCAGGATGCAGAACTGCTCTGCATTCAGGTCCAGAAGCTTCAAATCGCTGCAGTCAAGCTTATAGCAGTTGGCGTAGCCATTCTGGTTGGCCGTTGCTGCCCATTCTTTCGCCATATTGATATCTTCGGTGCAGTAAAAACCGAGGCCGTAATCATTATATTTTTTGCCGTAGCCATAGACAGGCTTTTTGATAATGTCCTTGGAACCATGATATAGCTTGCGCAGCATAAGGCTCACCTCTTTCTTCTTTTATGTATATTATACTCCTGTGGGAGTGGTTTTGGCAAATACTCTGAGTATTTGCAATCATTCTTCTGCATCACAAAGCGCTTCTCATTTCTGCGTATGAAAGGCGTTTTGTGCTATTCGTGTAGTTTAGTGTAAAAAATGCACTTTTTTTCACGTATTTTTACACGAATATTTTAGGGAAATCAACTTTTTTTGACACATAACAAAAACCGTACATGCGCAAAGCCTTGCCCCGCCTGCGTTTATACGGTATTTGTTGTCTTAAAGTTGATGCTCTGACACATCATCATTACTTTTATCAGAAAATACTCATTCTGCCAGGACCTTAAATGCTACCATATTTTCTGCAATCAATTGCCTGGATAGGTCCATAATATTTTCATCAACAGCATGTTCTTACAGTTCCGCAATCTTCGGCGGATACTTTGCTTCAAAAGCACGCAATACGCCAAGCAGTCTTTCGTCCAGATAGCTCATGCCCTGCTCCCGTAGTTTTTGCAGAATGCCGTAGTAGCATTCTGCTACCGCATCGGTGATTGCTGCCAGTGTGTCGCTGTCGCCACCGATAGAAATAGCATTACGGATTGCATCTTCATAGCTTGTCGACTCGAAGAAGGCCATCAATGCCTGCGGCACGGTATTCTGGCAGGTTTCGTTGAACATGTAGGAATCGCGGATACCGTCGAGCGTAAAGTCCATAGGATAATAGTTGGCATCAATATAATCCCTGATGGCTTGCATATCTGCGCCCTGCTTAGCCATAAAGGCTGCCACAGCAGTTGCCTCCGCTCCCTTGATGCCCTCCGGATGGTTGTGCGTTACGTCCGTCACCATCAGCGAAAGCTGTTTGACCTGTTCCATGGTATTCGCAGCATAGACAACACCGCTCACGCGCATTGCCGAACCGTTGCCATAGCTGTTATAAGGCTGCGGGTCGCCGAAATAAAGCCAGCAGGAAAACGTTCTGCCATAACCGGCATCAGGATATGTATCACCAAAGGCACGCATTGTTGCCACAGCCTGCTCGCGCAAATCACTGAAATCAGGCTTGCTCTCCAAAAGCGCCTGGCATAATGCTAAAGACATTACGCTGTCATCTGTGAAAAAGCAGTCATTAGTCAAAAACTCAAAATCTTTCGCTTTATAATTATCCCATTCAAAGCGTGAACCGACAATATCGCCGATAATTGCACCTAGCATTGTATACGCCTCCACTCTTTTGTTATATGTATATTATAGCATAATTGCTGCGATATTACTTGTTATATACGTATATACGTGTTAAAATGAGTTTGTAAACAGATAAATTCGATAGTCTTTTCAAACTTTTCTTTTATATTTTTATAAGGAGTTGGTCGTATTGGAATACTTGGTTATCAAAAACAATATTACTGAGATAAAATGCGATGCTGTTGTCAATTCAGCTAATCAACATTTAATTAAAGGCTCTGGCATTTGTAAATCAATATATGAAAGTGCCGGGGAAGCAGAATTGGATAAGTATTTAGAATGCGCTGATGGTCTTGTTGAAGGTGAATGTATTGCAACACCAGGATTTAATTTGCCGGCAAAATATATTTTTCATGTTCTCACTCCCAAGTATTATATAAAGAAGGTAGATTGTATAATCAACTTGAACAAAAAATAAAATAAAAAATCCACAGTGG
>ENA-ORRL01000722-ORRL01000722.1-human-gut-metagenome-genome-assembly--contig:-NODE-722-length-32189-cov-3.863665_pt1 | contig 32189 bp, 20 predicted proteins | sample MGYA00242175_ERZ509134 | MGnify/ENA primary metagenome ERZ509134 (study PRJEB26280, sample SAMEA2338660) | human gut metagenome | biome: human gut; feature: human-associated habitat; material: faeces... | reverse complement strand
GCTGCAGTAGCCGGTCTGACAGCGTTTGGCGTAGTGAAGGCATGTACTCCTAAAGTCATTTCCGATGACGGGGTGGTGCTTTCGGATAATGGTGCTGCATACAGGACTGTCAATCTGTCACAGACCGAATATCCGGACTTCACTTATGCGGCAGAATCTGCTGTAGACGCCGTCGTATATGTAAAAGTTACGATAAAGCAGCAGCAGTCTGCGATTGCAGATCCTTTCTTCAAGTTCTTTTTCGGAGACCAGATGGGGCCGCAGTCCAGGGAACAGCAGGGAAGCGGTTCGGGTGTGATCATCCGTTCCGACGGATATATAGTCACCAACAATCATGTTGTCGACGGGGCTACCAAGGTGGAAGTGACATTGAACAACAACAAGACTTATCCTGCGAAAGTCATTGGCACGGACCCGGCAACGGACGTCGCGATCCTCAAGATTGAGGCTACCGGCCTTCCTGTGGTGCCGTTCGGCGACTCCGATAAGTTGAGACTTGGCCAGTGGGTCATTGCCATCGGCAGCCCTTACGACTTGCGCTCGACAATTACGGCGGGCATCATCAGTGCGAAAGGCCGTCAGATGCCTCATGCGCAGGGTGAATTCAAGATTGAATCATTTATCCAGACGGATGCGGCCGTCAACCCCGGAAACAGTGGCGGCGCGCTCGTGAACCAGAAGGGCGAACTGGTGGGTGTCAATACTGCAATTATCTCACAGACAGGTTCTTTCACCGGTTATTCATTTGCCGTTCCTTCCAATATCGTGAAGAGGATTGCCGAGGATCTCATTGACTTCGGAAGTGTGAAAAGGGCATTGCTCGGTATCACAATGAGACAAATTGATGACGAAAAAGCTAAAGAATTGAAACTTTTTTCTCCAAAAGGTGTATATATAGAGGAGGTTATGAAAGGAGGGGCTGCCGACAAGGCCGGAATCCACAAGGGTGACGTGCTCGTTGCCATAGATTCCACAGAGACCGGAACTCCTTCTTCTGTGCAGGAAAAAGTCAACTCGTATCACCCTGGCGATAAAGCTGATATAACAGTTATCCGTAATGGTGAGAGGAAGACTTTGGTAGTTACATTCCAGGGAACATCTATGGAGACAGGTGCCAAGGACATCGACGGCTCAGTGGCTTTCTATGGAGCGAAACTTATGGAAGCATCGAAGGAAACTTGCAGTCAGCTTGGACTGAAAGGTGGTGTCGAGATAGTTTCCGTAGGTCCGGGAAAGGTCCAGGAAGCGGGAGCCGAAGAGGGTTTTGTCATCTTGTTCGTGAACGACCAGCCTGTAAGCAAGCCTGAAGACGTGGTAAATATTGCCAAGAAAGCGAAGAGAGGCATTTACGTGGAGGGTATCACCAAATATGGTAAAGCCGCTTACTTTGCTTTCGGCAAAGAAGAAGACTAAACAATTAATATGAGACAACTGAAAATTACAAAGTCGATCACCAATCGTGAGAGTGCCTCGCTGGACAAGTATCTGCAGGAGATCGGCCGTGAGGAATTGGTTTCACCGGAAGAAGAGGTGGAACTTGCGCAGAGGATCAGAAAAGGTGATCAACGGGCATTGGAAAAACTAACCAGAGCGAATTTGAGATTCGTGGTTTCTGTTGCGAAACAGTATCAGAATCAGGGACTTAGTCTCCCGGACCTTATCAATGAAGGAAACCTTGGCCTTATCAAGGCTGCGGAAAAATTCGATGAGACCAGAGGATTCAAGTTCATCTCTTACGCTGTGTGGTGGATCCGCCAGTCGATTCTGCAGGCTCTTGCAGAGCAGTCGAGAATCGTAAGGCTTCCGCTGAACCAGGTCGGTTCGCTCAACAAGATCAACAAGGCATTGTCCAAGTTCGAGCAGGAGAATGAGCGTCAGCCTTCAAGCGAGGAACTTTCAGAAATGATAGACGTCCCTAAGGACAAGATTTCCGACACGCTGAGGGTTTCCGGAAGACATGTGTCCGTGGATGCTCCTTTTGTCGAGGGCGAGGACAACAGTTTGCTCGACGTGTTGCCTAACGATGACTCTCCAAGTGCAGACAGGGGACTGGTGAACGAGTCATTGAACACCGAAATCGAGAGGGCATTGTCCACATTGTCAAGCCGTGAGCGCGAAATCATCAAGTCTTTCTTCGGCATCGGATGCCAGGAGATGACGCTTGAGGAAATCGGAGAACGCTTCGGCCTTACAAGGGAGCGCGTCCGCCAGATCAAGGAAAAGGCAATCAGAAGGCTCAAGAGCCCGAGCCGCAGCAAACTGCTGAAAGGCTATCTCGGATAATCACCAATGCTGTAATTAGTTACGATGACACCAGAATTATTTATACAGAACAAGGCCGCAGAGGCCATAAAGAATTTGTACGGAGCTGACGTAGATGCTGCATCGCTTCAGGTCCAGGTTACCAAGAAAGAGTTCGAGGGCGACTATACACTGGTCGTCTTCCCTCTTTTGCGTATTACCCACGCGTCTCCGGAAAATACCGGCAATGCCATCGGCGAATGGTTGAAGTCCAATGTCTCCGAAATCGCCGGCTACAACAGCGTGAAAGGATACCTGAACATCCTTTTCTCGCCATTGTACTGGAACGAGCTGTTTACGGAAATCGCTTCCGACAAGGAATTCGGCAACCTTCCGTCTACCGGAAAGAACATCATGGTGGAGTTCTCTTCGCCTAATACTAACAAGCCGCTCCACCTCGGACACATCAGGAACAATCTCCTCGGAGATTCCGTGTCCAGACTGCTGAAGGCTTGTGGAAACAATGTTATGAAAGTCACTCTCGTCAATGACCGCGGAGTCCATATCTGCAAGTCAATGCTTGCCTGGCTCAAAGTCGGAAACGGCGAGACTCCCCAGTCTTCCGGCAAGAAGGGAGACCACCTTGTGGGAGATTGCTATGTGGCATTCAACAACATTTACAAGCAGGAGGTCGATGACCTCGTGGCCGGAGGGATGAGCAAGGAAGAAGCCGAGAAAGAGGCTCCTTGCCTGAAGGAAGCGCATGACATGCTCGTGAAGTGGGAGCAGGGCGACAAGGAAGTCCGCGACCTCTGGAAGAAGATGAACGGCTGGGTAATGGACGGTTTCGACGAGACCTACAAGGCATTGGGCATCTCCTTCGACAAGACATATTTCGAATCCGACACATATCTTCTTGGTAAGGAATTGGTACAGAAGGGATTGGATATGGGCGTATTCGTTACTGACCCGGACGGTTCGGTATGGTGCGACCTTACTGCCGACGGTCTGGACAGGAAACTCCTGCTCAGGAGCGACGGTACTTCCGTCTACATGACACAGGACCTCGGTACCGCTGAAAGGAGATTCTCCGAATATAATCTGGACGAGCACGTATACGTTGTGGGAAATGAGCAGAACTATCATTTCCAAGTATTGAAACTCATTCTCAAGAAGCTCGGCTTCAAGTGGGCTGACGATATCTTCCATCTTTCATACGGCATGGTGGAACTTCCTGAAGGCAAGATGAAATCTAGGGAAGGAACCGTCGTGGATGCGGATGACCTCATCGAAAAGATGTATGAGGAGGCCAAAGAGACTTCCGTCGAGTCCGGAAAGCTCGCCGACATGCCGGAGGATGAGAAAGAGAAACTCTTCCACTCCATCGGTCTCGGTGCATTGAAATACTTCATCATGAAGGTGGACCCCAAGAAGACAATGCTTTTCAATCCTAAGGAATCCATTGACTTCAACGGCAATACCGGTCCGTTCATCCAGTATACACATGCGAGAATCAAGTCCATTCTCAGGAAAGCAGATGACTTGGGACTTGCGCATGATGTTACTGTGCTGAAAGACAGTATTTTGCCTTCTACCAAGGAAGTCCGTCTCATCAAGTTGCTGAACCTCTATCCTTCGAAGATAGCAGAGGCCGGGGCGGCATATTCGCCGGCAATCATTGCCAATTATGCTTATGACCTGGCCAAGGAATTCAACCAGTATTATCATGAGACGAGAATCCTTCAGGAGGAAGACAAGGATGTCCTGAGATTCAGACTTGTTCTTATCCAGACACTTGCGGATGTCCTTACCAAGGCGATGGGCATCCTCGGCATAAATCTTCCGGAAAGGATGTAATTCTTATGGCAGCAAATGGGGAAGCATATATGTTCCCGACCTCGAAAAAAGAGGTTGAGGCATTAGGCTGGGACTACATTGACGTCATACTTTTTACAGGAGATGCTTTTGTGGACCATCCCTCTTTCGGGACTGCCTGTATAGCGCGTTGGCTTCAGAAATGGGGCTGGCGCGTTGCCGTTGTGCCGCAGCCCAACTGGAGGGATGACCTCAGGGATTTCAAGAAGCTTGGTGCTCCGAGGCTTTATTTCGGGGTCAATGCCGGTGCGATGGATTCCATGGTGAACCATTACACGGCATCCAAACGGCTCCGCCACGATGACGCATATACTCCGGATGCCAAATTCGGGCAACGGCCTGACAGGGCGGTAACCGTGTATGCGAAGATATTGAAGGAGTTATATCCGGATGTTCCTGTCATCATCGGCGGCGTGGAGGCTTCTCTCCGCAGGCTTACCCATTACGACTATTGGGATGACTGCCTGATGCCTTCCGTGCTGGTTTCCAGCGGCGCGGACTATCTCTGTTACGGCATGGGCGAAAAGCCGATGCTGTAGTTCACCCGTGGCATCGAGGCGGGCAGGAGCATGCATGACATGCAGAAGATTCCGCAGCTGGCATTCTTCAGGACCGGAAAGCCCAAGATGAGAGAGGGCGTGTTCCAGCTCCATTCTTTCGAGGAATGCAAGAGAGACAAGCGCGCATTCGCGGAGAATTTCCACTATATCGAGATGTATGCGAACATGATGCATCCGGATACGCTGGTGGAATGTTGCGGGAACGGCTATGTCCAGGTGAATCCGCCGTATCCTCCTTCATCACAGGAAGATATGGATTCATTCTGGGACCTTCCGTTTACGAAGAGGCCGCATCCGCGGTATAACGGCAAACGCATTCCGGCGTATGACATGATCAAATATTCGATCAATACGCACAGGGGATGCTTCGGAGGCTGCAATTTCTGTACGATCGCCGCCCATCAGGGCAAGTTCATCCAATCCCGTTCCGAGGCTTCCATCGTCAAGGAGGTCAAGGGTCTGCTGGATGTTCCGGGATTTGCCGGCAATATCTCCGATCTGGGTGCGCCTACTGCGAACATGTACGGCATGAGGGGCAAGAACCAGGAATTGTGCAATGTCTGCCGACGCAAGTCGTGTCTGTTCCCCGCTCCATGTCCGAATATGGACCGCAGTCATGAACGTGTCTTGAAGATGTATCATAAGGTGATGTCCGTCAAGGGAATACGTCATGCCTACATCGGCAGCGGCATCCGATATGACCTCTTCCTGAATGAAAACGGATTCGTGGACAAGACCTCATATCCATATCTGAAGGAACTGATTCTCGACCACACTTCGGGCCGTCTGAAAGTCGCTCCGGAGCATACCGAGGACAATGTCCTTTATTATATGGGCAAGCCGTCGTTCCGTCTGTTCTGCCGGTTGAGGAAAGAATTCGACAAGATAACGCGTGATGCCGGGCTTCATACCGGTATCGTGCCTTACTTCATTTCCTCCCATCCGGGCTGCCATATGAGCGATATGGAAAAACTTGCGGCGAATCCGGCTCTGAAGGGCATCTACATGGATCAGGTGCAGGATTTCACCCCAACGCCGATGACTACTTCTTCCGTCATGTTTTATTCAGGATTGGACCCCCGGACCATGAAACCGGTGTTCACGGAGCACGATCCTGAAAAGAAAAAGATGCAAAAATCATTTTTCTTCAAAAAAAAGTGATGAAACATGTATCTAATTAGAAAAAATGTCCTATAATTGCACCGCGAATTAAAACAAGTAAACAATAATGGCGACAAATCAGAAAAAGAGGGCAGTTGTCAGTTACGAAAATATGTCTGAGGAACTGGCGGCGGCATTTGCGGAGAAGTACCCTAAGGGGTTCAGTGATTATCTTCCTGACTTGATAAAATATGACAAGCCTGATGGAACATGCTTCTATGCTGTTTCCATTGAGATTCCTGATGCCATATATCTGGTGAAGATAAAAGTCAAGACCGATGATGCAGATGACATCGAAAGATGGCTCAACGAGGGCGATGAAGGAGCTGATGACGGAGGAAACACCTCATCAGAAGATGGTGGCGAGACCCTTCCGGATGACAACATTGCCCAATATTCATCTGGAGATGACGATTCAGCGGATGCATAGTCCTTTCCGAAAAAAACCTGACAAACTATGAAAGGCTGGCCAAAATTGATTTGGACCGGCCTTTTTTCATCTATTTTTTTTGTAAGTTTGCAAGATAAGTAACTACGGAAATGTTTACGGGATTGCGCCTGATTATGAGAAATAAATTGAGAAGCCTGTCTGAAAAGAACAAGCTTCTGATTTTGTCATTGGTCGTGGGCATCAGCAGCGGATTGGCCGCCGTCCTTCTGGAAACATTGGTAAGGGCCATACATCATGGTCTGACATCCTGGTTCGACGGCGCGTGGGACAACTACCTGTATCTGGTTTATCCTGGTATCGGTATGCTCCTGTCCCTCCTCATCCTGAAATTCATCGTCAAGGACAATATCGGCCACGGCGTTACCAAGGTGCTCGTGGCGATTTCGAAGAATGAATCCCGTATCAAGCCGCACAACATGTGGTCATCCATATTGACCAGTTCATTGACCATCGGATTCGGCGGTTCCGTGGGTGCGGAAGCTCCTATCGTCTATACCGGAGCTGCCATCGGCTCGAATTTCGCGCGGTATATGGGCATGTCCTACAGGAACATAACCATTCTGCTGGGATGTGGTGCCGCCGGTGCCGTGGCCGGAATCTTCAAAGCCCCGCTGGCCGGCGTCCTGTTTACACTGGAGATTCTCCTTTTCAATATATCCATGACATCAATGATGCCGTTGCTGTTGTCCACGGTGTCCGCGACGATGGTGTCATATATATTCCTGGGAGACAGCCTTCCGTTCGAGTGCACCCTGATGCCGTTCGACATAAAGAATGTGCCGTTCTACGTTCTGCTTGGTTTCTTCTGCGGGGCCTGTTCGCTTTATTTCCTCAGGACAACGCTGAAACTTGAGGACAGGCTGGGCAAGATGAAGAATCCATATACGAAATGGGCTTTCTGCGCTGCCGGACTGGGTCTTCTGATATTCCTTTTCCCGCCGTTGTACGGCGAAGGTTACGATGCCCTGTCTCCGCTTCTGAACGGCCAGGAAATCTCCTATGACGGCGAATCAATGTTGGCCTTCATGCTGCACAAGCCGTGGATGGTCCCGGTTTTCTTCGCATTGATCCTGATACTCAAGGTCTTCTCAATGACTTTCACCAATGCCGGGGGAGGCGTGGGAGGTACTTTCGGTCCGACATTGTTCGTGGGCGCCATTGCCGGTTTCCTGTTGGCCCGCGTCACGAACCTGCTTCTGGCCGGGTCGGAATTTACGGTTCCTGAACAGAATTTCGTGCTGGTCGGCATGGCCGGGCTGATGGCGGGCGTCATGCAGGCACCGATGACTGCAATCTTCCTTATCGCCGAGATATCAGGCGGTTACGAGCTCTTCATCCCGCTGATCATCACGGCTACGATTTCATTCGGCACTATCCGTTTCTTCGAAAAATACTCGATATATACCAAGCGTATCGCCATGACCGGCGACCTGCTTACCCATGACAGTGACCAGGCTGTGCTGACCTTGCTGAAGGTGTCGGACGTCGTGGAAACCAATTTCAGTCCGGTAAGCATAGATGCTACGCTCGGGGAATTCGTGCAGGTGATTTCATCTTCAGCCAGAAATATTTTCCCTGTCGTGGATTCCAGGAATCATCTTCAGGGCTATGTGTCGCTGGAGGATGTGAGGAAGGATATGTTCCGCCAGGATTTGTATGACAAGATGCATGTCTACAACTACATGAAAACCTCTCCGGCATACGTTTATGACGACGAGAAGATGGATAGCGTCATGAGCAAGTTCGAGAGTACGGACGCATGGAATCTTCCGGTGGTAAAGAAGGACCGGACCTATATCGGATTCGTTTCCAAGTCGAAGATTTTCTCGGCTTATCGCGATGAACTGAAAGAATTGTCACAAGACTAATAACTTGATAATGAAACAGATATACGTAAATTATATAGCCAATGCCCTTCAAGTGAAGGACTGGCAGGTAGAGAATTGCGCAGTGCTTTTCGAAGAGGGCTGCACCATTCCGTTCATCAGCCGTTACCGCAAGGAGCGCACCGGCGGACTGGACGATGAGCAAGTCGCCGAAATCAAGCATTGGACCGACACCTTCACCGAGATGGAGAAACGCAAGGAGTCTATTCTCGCGACCATTGACTCGCAGGACAAGCTGACGCCGGAGCTGCGGGCCGCGATCGAGGCTTGTGTCAATGCCAATGAACTTGAGGACCTTTACCTGCCTTACCGGCCTAAGCGCCGCACACGTGCGACCATTGCGAAAGAGGCCGGGCTTGAGCCGCTTGCAGACAAGATGTATGAGGTCAATGTCCGTAATCTGGATGCCGAGGCGGCGAAGTACGTCGGAGACAAGGTGGCTGACATGGAGGCTGCTCTTGCCGGAGCGCGCGATATCATTGCCGAAAGGCTCAGCGAGTCAGCCAAGGTTAGGGAAACATTGAGAAGCATTTTCCGCACCAGGAGGATTGTCTCGAAGGTTACGAAGGCTGGGAAGGAAAACATTGAATCTCAGAAGTTCAAGGGGTATTTTGATTACGCGGAACCGCTGTCGAGGATAGCTGCGCACCGCCTTCTGGCGATTTTGCGTGGCGCGTCGGAGGGCTGGCTGAACGTGAAGATTGACGCGGATGCCGAGAAATGCGGCAACAAATTGTATTATGATTTCTGTCAGGAAAGGCGTTATCCGTCAGGACCTTTGGCGGAGCAGATCCGCATGGCGATAGATGATTCCTACAAGCGTCTTCTGGAGCCGTCCATCACCAACGAAATCATCAATGAATTCAAGCAGAAGGCAGACCAGGAGTCAGTGGCTGTTTTCGGTGAGAACCTGAAACAGCTCTTGTTGGCGGCACCGGTAGGGCAGAAAAGGACAATGGCAATCGACCCGGGATTCAGAAACGGGTGCAAGATTGTCTGCCTCGATGAACATGGAAATCTGGTGCATCATGAAATCGTCTATCCGCACCCTCCGCAGAACGAGAAAATAAAGGCGATTACATCAGTATCGTCAATGCTGGAAAAGTATGGTATTCAGGCGATTGCGATAGGAAACGGTACGGCAAGCCGTGAGACGGAAGACTTTGTCAAGCGTGTTCCGCTTCCTGATGGTTGCAAGGTGTTCGTCGTAAGCGAAGACGGGGCGTCCATATATTCCGCTTCGGATGTCGCCAGGGAAGAGTTCCCTGATGAGGATGTGACCGTGAGGGGAGCGGTTTCCATCGGACGCCGTCTCATGGACCCTCTTGCCGAGCTTGTGAAGATTGACCCTAAATCATTGGGAGTGGGGCAGTACCAATATGATGTGGATCAGGCGCTTCTGAAAGAAAAGCTGGACAATACCGTGGAAATCTGCGTCAATACGGTAGGCGTGAATCTGAACACGGCCAGCAGTTATCTTCTCAGTTATGTCTCCGGTATCGGGCCGGCATTGGCTGTCAACATTGTAAAGAAAAGAACAGAGGACGGGGGATTCCGTTCGAGGAAGGACCTCCTGGGCGTGTCTCGTCTCGGAGGCAAGGCTTTCGAGCAGTGCGCCGGTTTCCTGCGTATTCCGGGTGCTGAAAATCCGCTTGACAATTCGGCTGTCCATCCGGAATGTTATCATATCGTGGACAAGATGGCGGCAGACCTCGGCGTTTCCGCCAGCGACCTCGTCGGCAATCAGGAAATGTGCAAGAAAATCAATCCTGAGAAATATGTGGAAGGGGATTTCGGTCTTCCGACCATCAATGACATCTTGAAGGAACTTGCCAAGCCGGGACGTGACCCGAGGGCTGCTGCGCAGGAATTCTCTTTCGCGGATGATATCCATTCGATAGAGGATCTTCAGGAGGGCATGGAGATTCCTGGTATCGTGACGAATATCACGGCTTTCGGAGCCTTCGTCGATGTCGGAGTGCATGAAAACGGATTGATTCACGTGTCCCAGATGGGACGGCGTGACGGCAAGGTTACACTTAAACTCCACCAGCATGTGATGGTGAAGGTCATCGGCGTGGACCTGGAGAGAAGCCGCATTTCGTTGAGACTTGTAAGGTAGTTTGCGCAGTTCTTCATAAAAAATAAGAAAAATACCTATTTTTCTTACGAATTATTCTTGATTTAAGTAAAAAATGTTATTTTTGTAAAAAGACTTAAATCGGGATTTGTCAGATGAGTACTGGTAATGTAAAAGGTAAGGCACACCTCGCTGGTGTGTATGCGCTTTCGCTTTTGTCGATATTGCTTTGGGGGTTGTCCTATCTGTGGAGCGATTCTTTGCTCTCCAAAGGGATTCCTGTCGAGTATATTGTCTTCGTCCGCATTTTCATTGCCGGACTGGTACTGCTTGTCGTTAATCTCCTGATAGGTAATAACTTGAAGATGAAGAAGCAGGACTTGCCAAAGTTCCTTCTTCTGGCACTTTTCGAGCCTTTCATATATTTCGTGGCTGAAACTTATGGTATCCGTTTCACGGAATCGCCGACTATCAGTGCGCTCCTCATCGCAGCAAGTCCGATTTTCTCTGTTGCGGTAGGCGTCGTAATATTCAAGGAAAAATTCACATTTTTCAATATGCTGGGCATCTTGATCTGCCTTGGCGGTATTGTCATGGTGACATTGTGCCACGAAAGGATGGGGGATGCCTTCCTGCTCGGCCTGTTGCTGCTCGTGGTGGCGGTACTTGCCGAAGTCGGTCATGCTTCTTTCACCAAGCTTCTTTCTGATACCTACAATCCGCTTGTGATTGTCATGTACCAGTTTATGATAGGCTCCATTTTCCTGTTCCCGCTTTTTCTCGGCTCAGGTCTGAAGAGTTTCGACGTGACGCTTTATATGTCATGGGAAGTATGGAAACCGATTCTGTGCCTGTCTGTATTGTGTTCAAGCATTGCTTTCGGTCTCTGGGCATACACTATCAAGTTCCTCGGTGTCGCCAAGTCCAGCATTTTCCTGTCCACGATTCCTGTTTTCACCGCATTGGCGGGCTGGGTGCTCGGTCAGGAACTGCTTACACCGCTGCAATGGACCGGTATCTTCATCTCATGCATCGGTGTAGTGATGTCGCAGTATGTGTTCAAGAAGAAGCAGAAACTATCTGAATAACAGTCTCTTGCCCCTTGCAATATTATCTGTGGGCTTGCCGTTCTGAACTACGTGTGCGCCGTTCAGATACACGTCCGTAACCATGCCTTTCAGCTTCGCGCCCGCATAAGGTGTCCATCCGCACTTGTATGCCGCGCCGGCTGCGCCGCAATCGGATTCGCCCACGACAAATTCCTTGTCCGGGTCAATGATTATCAGGTCGGCGTATGCACCTTCTGCTATACGTCCTCTGTCCTGAATGCCCAGCATGTCTGCGATATTTTCTGATATGACTGAGGCAATTCTCGTCAATGGAATTTCCTCTTCTGCCGCAACTGTCAGCAATACAGCTATTTCCTGCTGTATTGACGGGATTCCGGAAGGACATCTGAGATAAGGGCGTTCCTTTTCTTCGGCCAGATGAGGCGCATGGTCCGAACCTATCGTGTCGATGATTCCTTCTTTCAAAGCCTTTCTCAATGCAGCCTTGTCATCTGCCGTCTTGATGGCCGGATTGCATTTCATCCTGCTTCCGAGCCTGTTGTAATCCTCGTCGCAGAACCATAGATAATTCGCTGATGTCTCGGCAGTTATGTTCGGATTGTATTGTTTGGCGGCACGTATCATTTCGATTTCTTCGGCAGTGCTGATATGGAGGACATGAAGCTTGGTTCCATGTTTCATTGCCAGCTCCAGTGCCTTTATAGTGCTCTTGATACATGCCTGGCGGCTTCTGATGTTCTCATGCTCCTTCATCGGGATGTCGTCGCCGAATTCCGCCACGGCTTTTTCCAGATTCGCCTTTATCGTCGCCTCATCTTCGCTGTGTATCAGGATTCTGGCATTTTCGATACTGAACAGCTTCTCCAGCGCCTCTCCATGGTCCACAAGCATGTTTCCTGTGGAAGAGCCCATGAAGACCTTTACCGCGGCAAATTCACGAGGTGCGGCATTGGCCTTCAGCATTGACGCAATAGCGTCGGGATTTTCATTGTCGGCGCCGATATGGAAGCCCCAGTTCGCGTAGCTGCGACCGTCCGCAAGGGCGGCTTTTTCGCGTATGCGGTCAATGTCGGTGGCCGGCGGGTTGGTGTTCGGCATGTCAATGAACGACGTTATTCCGCCAAGCAGGGCTGCGCGCGACTCGCTTGACATGTCAGCCTTCGCGGTCATGCCGGGCTCGCGGAAATGCACGTGGGCGTCGATTCCGCCGGCCATGATGACTTTGCCGTCCAGACTGACTGTTTCCAGTCCTGCGTTTTCGCTCTTCAGTTTTCCTGCCAATGCTTCCAGGCTTACGGCCTCCCCGTTGTGTTCCGTCAGTCCATTCCCGTCGGCATACCATATCCTGCCGATCCTTTCTCCTTCAATGAGAAGCGCCCCTTGCCGGATCTTTTCAGATGTTGCAATGAGCGCTCCACAAAGAAGAACTTGTCTTCTTTTTTCCATGTTTTACTGTACCGGTTTGAATTTCCTGCACCTGAGTTTCATGACTCCCCAGAAGGCTTCCCCGAAGATTCCTCCGCTCATCTTGGATGTTCCTGCTTTCCTGTTCACGAAGATGATAGGCACTTCCGTAATCTTGAACCCAAGTTTGTAAGCGGTGTATTTCATCTCGATCTGGAAGCCGTAGCCCTTCATGCGGATGTCGTCCAGGTTGATGGCTTTCAGGACTTTATTGCTGTAGCACTTGAACCCTGCAGTGCAGTCGTAGACTTTCATCCCGAGAACTGTCCTGACATATACCGATGCATAGTAGGACATGATGATACGTCCTATAGGCCAGTTGATTACGCTGATGCCGTCGCAGTATCTGGAGCCGATTGCGAGGTCCGCTCCGTCCTTGCATGCCTGGTATAGTCTCGGAAGGTCTTCCGGATTGTGGGAGAAATCGGCATCCATTTCGAAAGTGTAGTCATAGCCGTTGGCAATGGACCACCTGAATCCGGTGATGTAAGCCGTTCCCAGCCCGAGTTTCCCTTTCCGCTCTATCATGAAAAGCCTTGACGGAAACTCTTGCTGGAGTCCTTTTACGATGGCGGCTGTCCCGTCGGGGGAGCCGTCATCTATCACCAGGACATCATATTCGCCTTCCAGTGTGAATACCTTTCTTATGATGTTCTCTATGTTCTCCTTCTCGTTATAAGTTGGGATAATGACAATTTTTCTGTCTTCCATAATGTGATTGAATCTATTTGTTTGCTTCCTTCAGCATCTCGGCGACAGCTGCTTCCAACTGCTTGTCCTCGCCTTTGAGCATGGAAACCGGATCGTTGTAAACCAGTATGTCAGGGTTAACCTGGTGGTTTTCATTGTAATATCCGTCCTTGATGCACCATGAACCTACCTGAGGGATTCCGAAGATGATGGATGAGTTGATCTGGTTTTCCCACCATACGGCCGTCATTGTTCCTGCCACAGGAGTTCCTATCAATTTGCCGATTCCGAGAGCCTGATAAGCGTATGGGAAACCGCAGGCGTCTGAATAGTTGTCCTCGCAGACGAGAACGCATGACGGTTTGGTCCATTTGCTGTAAGGGTCAGTGCCGATATATTGTCCTCTAGGCTTGTATTCCACGTAAGCCTTGCCTGAAAGGAATGTCACGAGGTCGTCGTGAAGCCATCCGCCGCCGTTATGTCTGGTATCCACCACCAATGCGCCGGCAGTGCGGTATTTTCCGAGAGCCTTGGAGTAGACTTCCCTGAAGCTAGGTGAATTCATGCCCTCCACGTGTACATAGCCGACCTTTCCTCCGGACAGTTCGGCAACCTTGGCTTCGCGCTGTTTTACCCAACGCTTGTACATGAGTCCGTTGTCCGTGAAGGCAGGTTTTACGAACACTTCGACATCTTTCTTGCCGCCTTTCTTGATGGTTATGGATGTCTTCTTGCCTGCTTTTCCTGTGAGGAGGCTGTACCAGTCCTTTCCTGCTTTGATTTCATTTCCGTCAATGCTTGCGATGATGTCACCAGCCTTGAGTTCCGGATAAGCGATGGACAGTACGCCGTCAGGGAGTGCTTCCTTGATTTTCAGGCCGTCACCCTCATAATCCTCGTCGTAGAGGACTCCGAGAGTTCCCATATTCAGACCGCTTCTGTACTGGTAGCGCCCTCCTGTGTGGGAAGCATTGAGCTCACCGAGAATTTCGGAAAGGAGCTCCTGGAAATCGAAGTTGTTGTTGATATAAGGGAGGAACTTCGAGTAGTTCTCCTTGTAGTAATCCCAGTCCACTCCATGAAGGCCAGGATTGTAGAATTTCTCTTTCACCTGTTTCCACATGTGGTCGAAGATGTATTCTCTCTCAGCCTTAGGCTTGAACTCATAGTCTCCTGAATAGCTGATTGTAGACTCGCCGCCGGCAATTCCTATCTTGCTGATGCCGGATCCGGACGCGATGTAGATGTATTTTCCGTCAGATGATGGGATGATGGCACCCATGACGCCCTTCTTGAGCACCTTGATGCTGCCTTCCTTCATGTCCCTTACGCAGAGGTCGTAGCTGCTTTCGAGCCTGCTCTCGTAGAAGAGTTTCTTGCCGTCGTTGGTGAGATAGTGGTCGCCGAGACGTCCGGAAAATCTTGTGAGCCTGTAGATTCTGTCAGCCCTGTTCTCCAGGTCGAGCTTGAGTTTTTCGACTTTCTTCGTGGCTGCGCTGTCCTTCTTTTCCTCTTTCTTCTCCTCCTTTGCGGCCTTCTTCTCTTCTCCGTTAAGAAGTTTGGCTACCTCATCGTCCTCCTTGTCCCTGAAGAACTCCGTCATGGCTTTTCCGTCGAAGAACATGATATAGATGTCATCTTCCGCGCCCCAGCTGCCGTGGCTTCTGTAACCGTCCTTGTCGGACTGCCAGACCATGGCTTTTCCGCCGAGAGCCCATCTGAATGACACGTCATTGTATCCGCTTTCAGTAAGATTCGTAATCTCCTTGGTGTCAATGTCTACGAGGGCGATGTCCACATTGTTCCATCCGCCGTTCGCCTGATAGGTAGAGAGGAGATAATGGCTGTCCGGACTCCATTCGAAGGCTACGTCGCCGTCTGCATACGAGTAGTTCGCGCCCTTGATCAGGGAGATTGTCTTTCCTCCCTTTGTAGGCTTGATTACAAGTTCTGTCCTGTCTCTGAGGTAAGCGACATATTTGCCGTCAGGTGACACCTGTGGCTGGAAGCAGGTCTCTCCTTCATCGGAGAAAAGCTCTTCCTTGAAATCATTGGCATAAGTGAAATACTTGTCCTCTTTTTTCGTGAGTGATGAGCGCCAGATTCCCCAGTTGCCGTCTCTTTCGGCGGAGTAGTAGATGGTCCTGCCGTCAGATGAGAAGCTCAGATCCCTTTCCTGGGTAGCCGTATTGGTGATTCTCTTGGTCGTCTTGTAGTCCGCCGATGTGACGAATACGTCTCCGCGAAGTACGAGCGCAACCTCTTTCTGGCTAGGTGCGATGGCGATTGCCGAAGCGCCGCCTGCCAATGCGTATTTCTCCACGTCCCTCTCGTCCTGGTCGGAATATACCTTGATGTCCACTTTCGCGGGCTTCTGGCCGTCCTTCATCGTGTAAAGGTCGCCGTTGTAGGAGAATGCCAATGTGCCGTTGTCCGCTATTGAAAGGTATCTTACAGGATTTTTGGTCTCGAACGTCAGCTGGACGGACTTTTCAGGTGCGCTCAATGAACTTTTATATACGTTCAATGCTTTTCCGTCGCGTTCGCTCAGGTAATAGAAGGTGTCGCCGTTTGCCGCGAATACAGGATTCCTGTCTTCACCGTCGAAGTCGCTCAGTTTCTTGAAAGAGCCTTCCGCATTGATGCTGAGCTTGTCGGAATTGCCTTTATATAGCCAGATGTCCCTGGTGACGGCTGAGGTATGATGCTTTCTGAACGGGTCCTCATAGCCTTTCCAGTCCTCGTAGAGGATGTCGCCGTTCTTGTTGATGCTCAATGCTGATATTGGCAAGGAAGTGACTCTCACCGGTCTTGCTCCTGTGGTATCGGTGTAATACAACTGTGCTTCTCCAGGGAAACCGTCAAATGCCGCATCCTGCTGGATGTTGGCGGAGAACAGGATCTTTCCGTCAGGAAGGACTGCCCTGAGGGTCTCATGTCCCGGATGGAATGTCAGTCTCTTGGGCGTTCCGCCTTCGCAGGACGTGATAAAGATGTCCTTGCTCTTTTCCCTGTATGAGGTAAATACGATTTTCTTGCTGTCAGCAGTCCAGAGCGGCTCGGAATCGTAAGCTTCATTGGTGGTAATCTGCAATGCTCTTCCGCCTGTTACCGGCACGACGAAGATGTCGCCTTTATAGCTGAATGCTATTTTGGTCCCGTCCGGAGAAATGCTGTTCTTTCTGACCCAACTCGGGTTTTCCTGGGCCAATGCTGTTCCGGTTGCCAATGCGGCAGCCAGAAGTAGAGCGGTTATTTTCTTCATATCTTGATGCTTTGTTTTTTCATTTGTCCGTATGTCTTTCAAAAATACATAGTTTTTTTCGTTTTCCAACGTATTTCGGCGGGAATATTACTGTTGTCTTACTCGTGATGCGTAATGTCCCGGCGTTTCGCCGAAATGATTCTTGAACACGGTGATGAAATATCCCGGCGTCTGGAATCCTGTCTGCTCGGCGATATCAGCTATGGAAAGGTCGGTCTCCTTCATCAATTCGCACGCGCGTTTCATCCTCATTGTCTTTATCAGTTCCACAGGCGTCTTGCCTGTAAGATTCTTCAGCTTCAGATGCAGGTTGCCTCTGGTTATACATGCGTGACTTGCCAACGCTTCCACTGTAAAATCCTGATTGCCAATGTTTTTCTCAATGCATGCCAGTACGGATGAAAGGAATGTCTCTTCATGTGACTTCAGGTTGTATGAAGAATCCACGAACATTTCCAGTTTCGTTTTCTGCACCTTTTCCTCGTAGGTTTTCGTGATTTGTGCGATTTCCTTTGCCTTTACCGTCTCGGTGTGTTTCAGGAACCATCTTGTGAGTGATGCCAATGCTCCGAGGACCAATATTGCGAATATTATCCGTGTGGCTGTGCTGCGGTACCATGCAGGCTTGACCGTGATTTCCAGCCGTCTCGGAGTTTCGCTCCAATAGCCGTCGTTGTTTGACACCTTCAGCAGGAATACGTATTTGCCCTTGTCCAGATTCGTGTAAGTCGCCTCGCGTCCCCTGGCGATGTTCCAATACTTGTCGAAGCCTTCCAATTTATATTGGAAAGTGTTGCTTTCGCCCGAAACCATGTCCGTGCAAGAAAAATGCAGTGTCAATGAGTTCTGCCAATGCTTGAGTGTAATCTTGTCAGTATATTGGATGTTCGATTTCAATATCCCGTACCTGTCATCGGGCCTGATCGTGGCATTGTTCACGATCAATTCGGTTATCATTGGCTTGAACGTGTCGGTGTTGACGGGCATCTTGTCGGGGTGGAACACTTCGATGCCGTTGGTGCCCCCGAAATACATCTTGCCTGACGCGTCCCGGGCGTGTGCACAAGCATTGAACAGATTGCATTGAAGCCCGTCGTCCTTGTTGTATCTGCGGAGGTCGCCCGAAGTCCTCTTGTAGCGATATAGTCCTTTGTCGGAACTTATCCAGAGATTTCCCTTATGGTCTTCTTCAATACCCCTTATCGTAGTGTTCTTCAAGCAGGTTATGTATTGGAGTCTTCCTTCTCCATCCTTGTTTTCCTTGTATGAGGCCAGTCCGTCAAGGCTGCCTATCCAGATTGTGGAATCCGGGGACTCGTGGATGCATTGGACCTGGACAAAATCGCGGACGGCCGGTGGTGTCACGTCGGTGACTTCGTTGTTTTCAGTCGTCTGCAATACCAGCAGATTTTCTTTCGCTCCGACCCAGAGCCGTCCCTTGCTGTCTTTTGTGAGATTCAGGATTCGCACGAAAATGTTTTCCATATCCGGGAAGATTCTTCCGGATGTGTTATCATCCGGGTCGTAGAGATATAAGCCTACGAGGGTTCCCAGCCAGAGTTTTCCGTTTTGCGCCTCCTGGATGGACATGATGTCCAGGGGAGATTCCAGCTTGCGGACCGCCCCGTTTTGCAGGTTTATGGACCGCATGCCGTTGATTTCCATGCCGGCGTATGCGTGTTTTCCGTCTTGGCTCAGGCATATTGTCCTCACGTTGTTTATGTTATAGTGACTGTGTTTTCCTGTCTCAGGAAAATAGCGGTCAAGGCCGTTATATCGGGTTCCTGTCCAGATTGCTCCTTGGGTGTCATTGTATATGCACGTGATGATGTTGTCCTCGATTGCCGGGACTCTTCCCGGGATTATGTATGAATTGAACTTGTCCCTGGTCTTGCTCCAATATTTGACGCCGGCGAATTCTGTTCCTATCCACATTCCACAGCTTTTGTCCTTGAAGATGCAGTTTATTGTCTTATCTTTCATCTCTTTGAACGCGGACTGGTAAATGCAGTTTTCTCCATCCAATATGAAAAGTCCTGCGTCCGAGCCGACCCACAGATGTCCGTCCTGGTCGTATTCCAGTGATGAAACCTGCATCCAGCCTCCGTTGCCGGAAAGAATTGTCTTGTATCTGCCTTTTCTGACATCGGCCAGAATCAGTCCGGCTCCTTTCGTCCCTATGTAGTATCTTTCATTTCCGGCCGGTATAGGGAAAGAACCGAATTTCGGAATTTTCATCGGTTCGTATTTCCTGCATAGCTTGCCGTCCACAAGGTGCAATGTCTCGACCATCCTCCATCTGGTGCACAGGATGATGTTCTCCCCGTCCTTGCAAGATGAAAAGAATGTCAATGGACTGTCTTCGTCTAGCCTGAATTCCGAAGCCGTGTCTTTCTCTTTATTATATATATAGGTAGCATTTCGGGTCGCCACCAGAAATTGCGTGCTGTCTATCTGCAACAGGTCCTCTATGGATGTCGTTCCCGGGATGTCGGCTTTACGGAATGTTTCGCCGATGGGATCATACCGGGCCAGTCCGTTCGACGTGCAGGCCCACAGCAGATGGTCCTTGTCCATCATGACCTTCTGCAGGCTGTTGCCCGGAAGTGACGTCGGATCTCCATGCCGATGCCGGTAAATATATATGTCATGTCCGTTGAATCTGTTCAGACCGTCGTTGGTAGCGAACCAAATGGTGCCTGTTGTGTCCTGGCAGATACTCAGAACTGAATTGTATGAAAGGCCGTTTTCGACAGTGTAATCCGTGAACTTCAGCTCCGGCAAATCCTGGTTTGCCGATAAGCCGGGTGTGAAAATCAATGAGCCTACAAGAAAGCAAATCAACGTTTCGATTTTCATTTTATGTTTATATGGTTTCACTTCGTTTAACTGCATTAATTTGACCTTTGTTTACAATACAATACAAATTTATAATTTATTTTGTTAATTATAGTACAAAATTGTAATTGAATTGAATATTTAAAGGATTACCTTTGTAACGTTTTTCAGACGAAATGAAAAAAACTGAAAATTTACGACAAATTAATAAGACAAATTTTTACCGAAGTATTGACTAATACAACTCCAAAATTATGCTATTCAAACTATTAACTTTTTCAAAGAGGAACTTGGCTGAAAAAGTCTTGTTGGCATTATTCATATTGCCGACCCTGGCTTTGACCAGCGTTTCCTGTCAGAAGGATAAGGATTATTCCAGAAAGGAGTACATTCTTGTCTCTGATTCGCTTGATGCTGTAGTAAGGCAGACTCAGGCAAGAATCCTGCTTCCAATCGAAGGTTCGACCAAGAACCAACCGAAGATTCTGTATGTTTGGGCGAACACTGACTATGAGATCTCCTTCCGGACTGATGACGAGGATCATGAGGATTGGATTAAGGTTGTCGAAAAACGTCACAACGCCAAGTTGGGCGTCGATGAGATTCTTATAGAGGTGGAGCCGATGGATGATTCGTATCTTCAGAGGACCGGAATCTTGTCATTGAAAAGATCAGACATTTTCCTGAACAATTTCGTAAACCTGGTTCAGGGTTATCCTTCAAGAATCGGAACCAAATTCGATTGGCTCGAATATGGTTCCAACAATCCGTTGAAAGGACTGCCTGGCAAACTCATTGCCGATTGGACAGATGAAGAAAAGGCATCAGGTTGGAGTTCTACCAAATTCCCGGGCAATGACGTGGCCTATTGTTATGGTAGGGACGGATTTGTCCAGCTCGGAGATGAAAAGGGACACGCGGCTGATTTGATTACTCCGTATGAGATATATCTGAATCGGGATACGTTGCTCATGGCGGCTTTCAACGCTGTCGCTTACAAGTCTGCAGTAGAAGAAGACGCTGCGCAGCTCTCTATCGAGGTTACAGGCGGCGGAGAGTTTGTGGATGGTACCAAATCCAAGACAGTTAGCGTAAAACATATGGATCCTGATGCGGAAGATATTCCAATAAGTATGTGGAATGGCACCTATAACGGATACTATATTATAAGTACTAATGATAATCCTATCACAAGCGATACTCATGTAAGACTTGTCGCTGATAAGGTGGAAGGTAATAACCGAATCTTCATTGATAATTTCAACATCTTGACTATCAAGAGGGAATGGTGAAATCTTCTTTCTGATGAACTTCCGAAAGACTTCCTTGGGAATAAAACAGAATAATCAGATCTCGTAATGAAAAACAGATTTTTAAGTTATATTGTCAGTTCTCTGGCATTATGCCCGATGACATTTGTTTCCTGTGAAAAAGAGGCGGAGATTCCGGAAGTGGGAACTTTCGGAAAAAGCATTGCCGTGACTCTTCCTGCTGATAAGGGAAATACTGTCCTTACCGTCAATTCTGACGGACAATGGTTTGCCAGTTTGGCTCCGTCCACCAAGGATTGGGCTTCTATTGACGGAAACGATTCCGGTGTAGGCAAAGGTACTGTGAAACTTTCCTTCCAGGAAAATAATGGTATGCCTAGACGTGGTATCCTTTATATCTCTTCTGAGACCAAGGCTACTGTCGATACCGTGTTCCTGAAACAATATGGTACCGAGGCTTTCTTCGAGTTGGGCGCCGACACACTCAAATATACCTGTGTGGCATCAGTCAATGAAACAATGTTCGACACGAACATTCCTGCTTCCAATCTCGAAAATTCTCTTTTGACATCGTAAGCGAACCGGCTTATGACGAGCCTTGGGTCGAGCCAGCATTGTCAGCCGATCTGAAGAAGATTTCTTTTGCCGTCAAGGACAATGAAGATTTCGAGCCGAGAAAGGCCAAGGTCACCGTATCATTCGTGAACGAGTGGGGAGATGTAATCGAACAGCCTATCATCATTACCCAGTCCATTCCGGGCGGTACCAAGTCGACTGTCGTCAAGACTTTCGAGGAAATCCGTGCAATGATTCCTGGTGCGGAAGGCGAGTTGAAGATCGAGGATGACATCGCATTGGAAGGATGGGTCATTTCGAACAAGGAGAGCCTGAACATGGGTGATTGCCCTAACAAGACCAATCATTCTGTGGACAGGACGCCTAATTCTACTACAGCATTCATTGAAAGCGAGGATGGTGCATTGGGATTCAGGCTCTTCACTACTTCCGGCAAGACCAATCTCATGAACCGCTATGATTTCACCAAGCTTTGGCTGAAAGGTCTGACTCTTGTCAAGGAAGACAATCCTACAAGATATACCATCAAGGGAATCGCCGAAGAGCATTATATCAAGGTGAAGACGGGTTCAGCAGATCAGATTCCTGCGAAGACACGCTACATCAACACCTTGAAGGATGAGGATGTCTATACTTATGTAACATTGAAGAGGGTCGAGATGCCTGCCCGCAGAGGCGGTCTCCTTCCTGTGAACGGCGGTTACAAGGACCGTTTTACCAAATATCCTTTGCTCTTCTCCGATATCCACGGTGACTGGATGTATGTGATTACCAACCTTACATGCTTCGATATCCTTCCTAAGAAACAGGTGCCTTTCGGTCAGGGACGTCTCTCGGGTATCATCGTGCATGAAAAGTTCGAAAGGTTTGAAAAGGACGGCAATATCGGACGTTATCAGATCAGACATTGCTCTTATTCTGACTTTGCCATTTCTGCGGATGTAAATGACTCATACTCAAAGGTTATTGTCGAATGGACAAATGAGATTGATGACAAGAGTGCGCCGAATTCTCATAAAGTTGCCAGAAAATCACCTAAAGACATTATAGGTGAAGATATCCCTGGCATCAGCTGGGGCTTGAGACCTTCGGATGGTTGGGGAATCATGTACCAGGGGCCTAAGGGAACCTGGCCGGCTTACGCGTCAAATTTCACGGATCCTAACAAAATGGGGACTACATCGGCTACCAGCTGGGGCTTTACTCCGACATGGGATGCGAGCCTTGGTCGTGCCCACGCGGGAACATTCCTGTTCTCGACCAAGGACGTGAAGACATCTATGCTTACTTTCGTAATGACTGTACGTCAGCATAAATCATTCAATGTTGCAACATATTTTGCTCTTGAGGCATCTGCCGATGAGGGAAAGACCTGGACCAAGGTCGGGGATTTCACGATTCCGCCTATTGCCGATTGGGGTAATACCATGCCATTCCACCTGCCTGGTGACAAGACTATCTATTTCGTCTTGCCTCAGGAACTTGTAGGACTTGACAGGGCTATACTCAGGATGTATTGTCCGAACAACAAAAAAGCGACATCGACCGGTTATGATAATGGTACCTTTACTGATAAGTCAGGTGGCGCATTCCTGATTTCTTACGCGGCAGTCAGATATAAAAACATATAATGGATATGACAATGAAACTTTTTTCAATCCGACATATACTCGGCGCTGCAATTGCCGCTCTTGCCCTTCTCACGGGTTGCAAGGATGCGGTGCACATTGAGCCGACCATTGACGTCTCCGCAGGGAAAGACGCGGAGTTTTCCAAATTCAAGGTTGTCAGCTATAACATCTTTGAGGGTATGAAAAACGACAAGGCGAACAATTATGACAACTTTGTCGCTTGGGTAGCCGAGCAGAAACCTGACGTGCTGGCATTGGAGGAATGCAATGGCTTTACGGCAGAATTCCTGGCTGACCTCGCCAGAAGATGGGGACATGAATATATTGCTTTCAACAGCGAGCATAAAGGGATGTATCCGGTGGCATTGACCTCGAAATATCCTGTCGAAGTCGTGAAATTCATGCAGGATGCCGGCAATCATGAGATTTATCACAATGCCATTCATGCGAAAATCAAGGGCGTGAATGTCGTGCTCCTTCACTTGTATCCTTTCTCCAAATATCCGAACAGCTCTTCTGCAGAGGTCGGTTCAGGCGAAGAATATCGTGTGAGGGAGATGAATTATATCCTCGACAATACCATCAGGAAGTATCCTACCGAGCCTTACTGGCTCATGATGGGTGACTTCAACAGTTACTCGCCATTGGACAAGGACCAGCTCGGTAATGACAAGTACTATGATGTCCACTCGCTTGTCCTCAAAAACGGTTACTATGATGTAATCAGGGAAAGACATAATCATTTCATCAACTCTACGGCCAAAAGCCGGCTTGACTTCATTTATTGTTCGCAGTCAATTCTCAGAAACATGACTGAGGCTGAGATTATCAAGGACGATTTTACAACGATGAAGGTGCCTGTAGGGGAAAGCGGAAAGGAACAGATTTCCGACCATTTTCCGGTGACAGTTACGTTCCGATATAATTAACAATGAATAGGTATGAAAAAAACGTTATATATTTTAATAGCTTTTGTTTCAGTGCTGTTTTCACTTCCTTTGTCAGCTCAGGACAGTGAAATCCGTACTGTCACAGGAACGGTTATCGACCAGGATGGCGCGCCGATGATCGGTGTGTATGTCATGGCTCAGGACAGCAAGACTACCGGTACGATGACTGATGCGGACGGAAAATATTCCATCAAGATTGCAGGAGACAAATCTCTTGTCTATCAATGTATCGGTTATGAAACTGTTACACAATATGTCGGCAAGCGCGACAAGATCAATGTGACGATGTATGTCGACACTCAGGAACTCGACAAGGTAGTCGTCATTGCTTACGGTTCCGTCAAGAAGAGCGACTTGACAGGATCAGTTTCATCCGTGGATATGAAAGATATCAAGGACGTGCCTGTATCATCAGTCGACCTCGCCCTTCAGGGACGTATTGCCGGTGCGGATATCATGTCGACGACCGGAGAACCTGGTGCGACCACTTCTATCCGTATCCGTGGTACAAGATCGATTTCAGCTACCAATGAGCCATTGATAGTCGTGGATGGTGTGATCGACGGAATCAGCGACTTGAATGACGTCAATCCTTCCGATATCGCTTCCATTTCAGTATTGAAGGATGCTTCTGCTACCGCAATCTACGGTTCGCGCGGTTCCAACGGTGTTATCGTGATTACGACCAAGACAGGAAGTTCCAATGCCGGAAGACCTAGTGTGACATTGCGCGCAGATGCCGGTTTTTCTCATCTCCCGAGACAGATTGACGTGATGGACGCTACCGAGTTCGCTCAGTTCAGAAATGACTATGCGCTGGTTTCGACATCTGACAACTATGCGGATATCACCAGCACTACACCTCTTTCCAAATATCCTTATCCTAATCCGCTTTCTTACGGAAAAGGAACCAACTGGATGGACGAGGTTACCAGAGTCGCTCCTTACCAGAACTATGACCTTTCCGTATCTGGAAAGAACAAGAATACTTCCTACTTCGCTTCTGTCGGATTCAACAACAACCAGGGTATTATCGACAAGAGCGGTCTGAAACGTCTCTCTGCAAGGTTCAATATTCACCATTCTTTCAACAAATGGCTGAAAGTCGGTTTGAACCAGAACTATACTTATCGGGACCAGCTTTTGAACCAGGCTTCACTTACAGGTACCAGCTGGTGGTCAGCTGCCGTATTCCTCAGCCCTATGATCAAGGCTTACTCGAACTTCAACGAACTCTGGTATTCGGGACAGAAGTTCAATTCTCCTAGAACTCTCATTGAAATGTGCGAGCGCGAGCGCATCTCCAGGTCAATGAATACGTCAGGATATGTTGAACTCACTCCTGTGAAAGGCCTGAGACTGAAAAGCCAGTTCACCTATAATACATACGATCAGGCTGAGAATTCATTTAGACCCGGTACTCTTCCTGCAAGGAAGGAAAATGAAGGAGCAAATGCTTCAAGGGAGGAATATAACTCCAGAAACCTTCTGTCTGAGACGACAGCTTCTTATGCTTTTGACAACAATTCAGGCCATAGATTCGATGTTCTCGCCGGATTTACAGCCCAGAACTGGATGTGCCACAACCTTTATGTCGCAGGTTCAGGCTATACACTTGACCAGCTGAAGTGGAACAATATGGCAGCCATTCCTGACAAGCAGAACCTTTCTGTTTCAACTAACGAAGTCAAGAAGGTGAAGATGTCCATGTTGGGACGTATCAATTATAACTGGAAGAGCCGTTACTATTTGACCGCGACTGCCCGTTATGACGGCGGAAGTAACTTCGCTGAAAAACGTAAATGGGCATTTTTCCCGTCAGTTGCTCTCAAATGGAATGTCAACAAGGAGCCTTTCATGAAGAAATCTTCACATTGGCTTGACGAACTGGCAGTACGATTCAGTGCCGGCCGCACCGGTAATGACGGTATCTCTCCATATCAGTCGCTTGCGCGAATCAACAGTACGACGAACGGTTTCCTTTTCGATGGTTCAAGGCCATTGGCAACTTATGTAGATCGTCTTGCTTCGACCAAATTGACCTGGGAGATTTCAGATATGTACAACGTCGCCATAGACTTCTCGGCATTCAAGGAAAGACTCAGGGTAACCGCCGAGGCATACCATGTCGACACAAAAGACCTTCTCCTCTGGGTGCAGGTTCCAAGCCATACCGGTTACACCAGCCGTCTGGACAATGCCGGCAGTACCAGCAACTGGGGACTTGAGCTCAGCATTGAAAGCCACAACATCACTAAGAAGAACTTCTCATGGAGCACCAACTTCACGATTTCACACAATACGCAGATGGTGAAGGATATCGCTTCTGACGACTTCGTTGTCGCTTATGCTCCTGACAATGCTTCCGGTTACATGATGTATGGTTATGTGAAGAATTATCCTTTGAACGCTCTCTGGGGATTCAAGGACTGCGGTACTTGGAAAACAGATGAAGAAATCAAAAGGAATAAGGTTACAAAGGCTTATGCCGGTAAATACATGAATGTCGGATACAGCCGTTATGCTGACATCAACCATGACGGTATCCTCAATAAGGATGACCTTGTGTATCTCGGATCTGCAGACCCTATCGTCTACGGAGGTCTCCAGAATACCTTTAATATATATGGATTTACTCTAGGTGTCTATTTCGCATACTCACTTGGCGGAAAGATTTACAACGTATCCGAGCTTCATCTCGGTAGCGGCAGCCCGTTCACCAACCAGATGCGCTACATGCAGAATGCATGGCACCCTGTAAGAAATCCTCAGTCGGATCTTCCTGTTGCAGGTGCGTATGACAAACTTCCTTCTTCAAGATATGTTCACAGTGCAAGTTACTTCCGTCTGAAGAACATTTCCCTTGCATACACATTTGATACTGCAAAATTGACGAAGAATATCATCAGGGATATCAGATTGAGTGCTTCAGCTGAGAACCTTTATCTTTGGAAGTACTATAACGGCTTTGACCCGGACGTTTCCACGTCTTCTTCGAACTCTGCTCTCCGTCGTATTGACGTGGATGCTTATCCTAAGCCGAGAACAGTCATTTTCAGTCTCCAGATCAGATATTAATGTAATCGCAAAACGAATATAAACATGAAATTCTATAAATCATTCATATTACCGCTTATAGCGATTGCGGCTATTTCTGTCCAGTCATGCGATTTGACGGAGCACCCTACAACCTTCGTCACACCGGATGACTACTACAAGACGGAATTGCAATGCGAAGCTGCAATCAACGGTTGTTATGCTCACCTCAATTCCATTTACTCGTCAGATTTCATGACGTGTACAGAGGCTGTCACTGACTTGATGTATGTCTTCACCAACAGTGATGACGCCAGAATGAAGATTACCCCTTCGAACCCGAGTATGGGTGACTATATCTGGAAATGGTGCTATACGCCGATCATGAGAGCGAATTCCGTCATTCTGGGAATTGAAGGCTCTCCTATCGAGGAAGAAAAGAAACCGGCATTGCTTGCTGAAATCAAGGTTGTCAGAGCTTTCTACTGGTATATCCTGACAAGTTTCTACGGTGATGTCCCGTTCTACACTTTCCCTATTTCCGACGTGGATACCCAGAACAAGGTTGCGAAGATGAAGAGAATGCCGGCATCAGATACCCGTAACTATCTTATCAAAGAACTGCAGGAATGCGTTCCGGACATGGTTCAGAGACGCTTCTCTGACGACAAGAAAAGAAGAATGGGTGCCCCTGTGGGCTGGCTGCTGATTGCGAAACTTTGCATGTGGGAACACAGATGGGACGATGCTCTTGACGCATTGAAACAGATAGAAAAGATATATGGTGATTTCAGCCAGTATCCTCTTGAGGATATCCTGTTCCGTTGCAAGAACACTCCTGAGTCGATTTTCGAGGTTCAGCGCACATATACCGCCGGCGGTCTCAACGTTACTTCCAATACTGCCGCAATCTGCACTCCATATCATCATGGAGACGCGAACTATGACGGTGTGGAAATCCCTGAACTCGGCAAGTTCTCCATTACCTGGACATCCATGAGGCCTACAGTGTACTATTATTCTACACTTATGACCAAAAAAGGTTCCGACAAGAGAGCTGACATCAATCTCGCCTATGCATACGACGGCAAGCCGTTCAAGGGGGCTGCGGTTACACCTTGGCTTGGACCTAAGTTCTGGTGTCCTAATATGCAGCAGACGTCAGACCATAACAACAACAGGGTATTCCGTTATGCGGACGCTCTTCTCATGATGTCTGAATGTTACATGGAGAAGAGAGACTATGAGAATTCTCTCCGTTATCTTAACATGACCAGAAACAGAGCCGGAATCGGCGACTACGTGCTGAAGACTCCTGAACTTCTCCAGGATGAGATTCGCAAGGAAAGAGGCCGTGAGCTCATGGGCGAGTGGCAGCGTAAGTTCGACCTTGTGCGTTGGGGAATCTGGTATCAGGCAGTTCTTGAAAATACCGGAAGAGGCGAGGTCAAGGCCAATCTCAGGCCATGTCATGAGTACTATCCGATTCCTGACAAGCAGGTTGTCTATTCAGGTGGAAATCTTGATAACAAAGAGTATGAGAAATATGGTTTGTAATTCTTGTGCTGGCATATAAAAGAATATATAGTATGAAAAAATATTTATTGAAACTGGCAGGAATGCTTGTAATGTCATTGCCGTTGGCTTTTACAAGCTGCGAGATGAAATCAGATATGGAGATTCCGCTCGGGGTAGATACCGAGGCTCTTGTCCTTGGACAGGAAGGCGGCAGTACCAACTTCACGATTTATTCTACCATGGATTGGAATGTGAAATTGTCCAAACCTGTGGAGTGGATGTCTTTGAGTGCTCTCAGAGGACACGGGAAGGGCAATGTGGAAATTTCCACACCTCCGAACTATGGTGTCGTAAGATGCGTAGATCTCCTTATTTTGGGCGGCGGCGATACTCTTACCGTGAAATTGACACAGAAAGGAGAGGACGTCATCTTTAACTTCAAGGAGAAAGTAAGAATCGGCAAAGAGGCACAGTCCCTTAAAGCCGTATTTGAGAACAACCTCAGGGAGGAACTTCAGTATGTTCAGGATTCGGTTGCGTACAAGAAGTATATTTTCCCGGATGAGGATGACGAGGATGTGGCTGAACCTGATATTGCATGGATTTCAGGTGTGAAACTAACCAAGGATGGTTTCCTTGAAGCCAATATCACCGAGAATACGGGAACGAGACCTAGAAAGGCTGAAATCTGGCTTATCTATATGGATGCCAACGAAAAAGAGCATAAGGCATTCCTGAGTTTGGTTCAGGATGTCGTTACTATCATACCGGAAGAGGATGAATAATATATTTGATTATGAAACAGAATATTTTAAATAGCATATTGTCCGGAGTCGCATTGTTGGCTCTTGCGGCTGGCATCCAGTCCTGCGGAATCGATGAGGGCGATCGGGTTACGATTACCGAATTCGGTGCTCCGAAAAGAGAATTCCAGGTCGGTTGGCAGAAGGATACTGTCAAGATCAAGGTCCTTTCAAGCGAGGACTTTACAATAGATTTCGTTGAGGACGTGGATTGGGCTGAGATTGACACTGACGGCAGGGGCAATGCCCTTTCAGGTGATTCTGAATTCAATGTGATCTGTACCACAAATGACGGTTTCCCTAGAATGGCTTCAATCCTCATTGCGACTTCAGAGCGTAGTGATACATTGTTCATAAAGCAGAAAGGTTACAAGACTCCTTCCATAAAGCTTCCGAACCAGAATCTTGCGATTATGGGAGATGAGGCACAGATTACAACCCCTGTCCAGACTAATCTTCTGATTGAAGATATGAGTACCGAGATTGACTACAACGGTGGTGAAGAAGGATGGATTTCAGACTTGAGCATCATGAACGGCCTCCTTATTATGAAGGTTGCCGCCAACCCTCATGAGAAGGAACTCAGAAGGGCCAATGTCGTTCTTCGTTTTGTTGATGGCTGGAAGAAAGAGACGTCAGTAAAACTGATGCTTACCCAGGCCAATGCCAATAACGAATTCGGTGCGGAGATTCCTTTCGACGGTGTCAAGGACTTTCTCGGGAAAATCACGAAGGACGTATATATCGAGGGCGTGGTCATCAGTGACAGGGAAAACGGCAATGCTGGCGAGAACATGAGAACGACCGAGACCGGTATCAATAGAAATGGTATTGCGACCACTGTCTATATCCAGAGCCTTGATGGCAGCTGCGGTTACATGCTCAAACTTGTTTCTCCTGAGGACAATATTTTCGAGCGATACAGCAAGGTTAAGCTTCTGCTGAGGGATACTTATGTGGAATTGGGCACCAATCCTGCCAGATATACCATCAAGGATGTCAAGTCAAGCATGGTCATTTCTTCTGAAGCAGGAAAGGCTTCAGACCTCCCTGTGAAAGAGAAATATATCTCAGAACTCACTGACGATGACGTATATACTTATGTGACACTCAAGGATTGTGAGTTCCCTATCAGAAAAGGACCTTTCACTCCTATCAATTAAGGTTACGGTGAGGCTTTCGATACATGGCGTATTACCAAATACCCTCTTCTTGTAAGGGATATCAATGGAAACAGCATATATACATATACTAATCTTGCATGTCCTTACAGAAGAGACGGAAAGATGCTTCCTTATGGTTCAGGTACCATTTCTGGTGTCGTCGTCTGGGAAAGCTATGATTCGTTTGAATGGGCAGGGGAGCCTAACTCCGGAGATATCGGACGTTATCAGATAAGACATCAGTCCCGTTCTGACATCAAGTTCAATGAGAATTTCGAAGACGGATTCTCCGGATTCGTGACAGAGTACCAGTATGCCAACCTCCAGGAACGCTATTTCTATCCTACTTATGGCAACAACGGTTATCTTACCACTTCAATAGAGCCTAAGGAAGGAGAAACGGCAGTTGCCGGTGTTGAGGAGATGGACTACTCCTATCTCGGACCTATAGGACGTGAGCATTATGGAAATGAGAATGGAAACGGCGTCCTCCTGCCTGACGGATCGAAACTGTCCACAAGCCCTAAGACCAACTGGCCTAATTATCCTAATACCAGTGACGGTAATAAAGGAAAGGGGATGGTCAATGCGGAAGACAGGTCTGCTATGGCCCGTTATGCTGACTGGTGGAATACCAGGACTGACAGGGGAGAAGCCTGGTTGCTCAAGGTATCTACCAAGGATATCACCACCGATCATCTTTCGATGCAGTTGAGCATGATAAACTATCATGTCGGTGCTCCTAGATATTATACGGTAGACTGGTCGGAGCATGGCGACAATACCAAGTCGGATTGGCATCATATCACAGAGTTCACCATGGCTGATATCGTACAGTGGGGAGGAACAAGATGGTGGCAGCTTGCAGGATTCAAGAATCTTGACATTCCGTTGCCTTTGGAAATTCTCGGCAAGGAGAATTTGTGGATAAGGATCGGTGCTGCCCGAAATATGGCCGGCTCTACTACCGGTTATGATGATGCTCCTGTAGGAAAGGGTAAGGAAGTTGCCATAAGCTATCTTGCTATCCGTTACAATAAGTAGAATATTTTTCAAAGAGATTGTTTTATACAATTAATTGATTGATATATATAACATTATGATGCGTGAACCGCAGCCGTGGAAGTATATTTCGGCTGCGGTTTACGCGTTTTTATGGTTGCCAATGCCTTTGTAACCCATTGTCTTTCAATGCCATTAAACGTCTTACCCCTCATTTCAGGGCCCTCTGGGCAACATTTCCGCCTCTGGAAAAAATATTTTTTTCGACCCTCAAGTCGTGCGTCATCAATGACTTAAAATGATGCAATATGAGGGGAAGATGAAAAAAAGATGAAAAAAAGTTTGAGAAAAGTTTGCAGGTTCAGAAAAAGTCCCTACCTTTGCAATCCCGTTACGAAACAAGGGCACCTCACTGAGGCTAACGAGTTGAGTTGACGGGGTCTGGAAAAGCGGTCCGGAAGGACTCAAGTACAGGAAAGTTCATTGAAAAGACTGAAGAAAGTACAAGGAAGCAAGTACCAAAACACAAAGAACGAGAGCGTTAATTTCTTTTAGGAATTAGGAGTGCCGGATTGAACTTGAAGAATAAGAAATATACAAAGAAGAGTTTGATCCTGGCTCAGGATGAACGCTAGCGGCAGGCTTAACACATGCAAGT
>ENA-ORRL01000710-ORRL01000710.1-human-gut-metagenome-genome-assembly--contig:-NODE-710-length-32506-cov-24.801948_pt1 | contig 32506 bp, 36 predicted proteins | sample MGYA00242175_ERZ509134 | MGnify/ENA primary metagenome ERZ509134 (study PRJEB26280, sample SAMEA2338660) | human gut metagenome | biome: human gut; feature: human-associated habitat; material: faeces... | reverse complement strand
TATGAAAGTTTTGAAAATGCTTTTCAGCTTGTCAAAAAGGATTTTTGACAAGCTGTTTATTCTTCCGTATGGCGGTTCTTTTTGGCCAGCTCCGCGATCTGGCCGAACTTCCCGGTGACATAGCTGTAGCTTTTCCGCCCGTGGGGCAGGAGACAGGCGCTGCAATCCTTGATGCCGTCGCCGACATACCGGAAGTTGCCGCCGCACCGGTCGCCCAGGGCATACAGAGGACAGTAGCAGAACAGGCAGTTGAAATCCTCCGGATGGGCCGTCTCGTGGCAGGGAAAGAACTCGCAGGCCGTGTGCTGGAAGAAGGAGTAGCGGCACTCCTCGGGCTTGGTGGACAGGGCCTCACACTTCTCCATGGTGCACCTCCGTTACAGGCTTGCCGGGCCAATAGATGACATAGCACTCCGCCATCTCGCCCATGTAGAAAAACACGTTCTCGCCCATTTCAATGTGCTTGCCGAAGGTCAGATCCGGCACGAACAGGCGGCCGCAGGTGCGCTTGGGCCCCTTGATGGTGTAGCCCTCGGGGTTGGGGTCGTCCCGCAGGGCCTCTGCCGCCTCCTGAAGGCCGGGAAAGCGCAGGGTTTTCTCCAGCTGGGCCAGCTGGGTCTCGCCGTTGATATAGACCAGGTGATCCTGGTCCCGGAACCAGTTGATGAGCATTTGTTCGTCCTCCTGACAGAAAATGAGGTAGGGGGCGGGCGGGAGTGGCTGCCCCTGCCCGCCCCGTGGAAAGCTGCGGCTGTGCCGCGCTCAGGCTTGCAAAAAAACCGCGCCAATGCTCCATTGGCGCGGCCGGTTTCCCGCGATCGGACCCATCCTCCGCCGTAGGGCGCGCAGCGGGGACAGCATGGCGGCAAGCAGGTCTTCTGACTGGCGGATCAGCAGCGGCGCACGGTCTTCCCGGTTTCCCAGTGACGGACTTTCGTCCCATGTGCGCGGCCTCCCCGTATACAGCGGCGGTACCGTTCAGGATTCACACCTGATTCACTATTCTCCCGCGCCGCCCAACCGGCGGCACAGGCACTTGCGCATTGTATTCTTTATGTACGGATAGTGTACCATCCGGCGGCGCTTCTGTCAAGGGGGCAGATGGGGCCGGGGATTACTTTGGCAAAAACACTTGCCATCCGGCGCCGTCATGGTGTATGATAGGGGAAAAACAGGAAGGGAGCTCTCTCAAATGACCGCCGAACAACGACGGAGCCGGATCAGCGCCCGGCTCCATGAAGCACAGCAGCCCATCAGTGCCACTGTCCTGGCCCGAGAGCTGGGCGTCAGCCGCCAGATCATTGTGGGGGACGTGGCCCTGCTGCGGGCCGGAGGCCAGGCCATCACCGCCACCGCCCGGGGCTATGTGATCCCCGCCCCCGGAGACGGCACGGTGCGCCAGGTGGCCTGCCGCCACGACGGCGCGGGTACCCGGGACGAGCTCAACGCCATGGTGGACTGCGGCTGCACGGTCATCGACGTCATTGTGGACCACCCGGTATACGGCCAGCTGTCTGCGCCGCTGCACCTGCACAGCCGCCTGGATGTGGAGCAGTTCATGAACCGCATGAAGGGGGCCGCGCCCCTGTCCCAGCTGACGGAGGGCGTCCATCTGCATACCCTGTCCTGCCCCGATGAGCAGGCCTATCGTCAGCTGACGGACCGCCTGCGGCAGCTGGGCTTCCTGGCGGAGTAGCTGCCCCCGGCAGCCGAATTTGCCGGCAGCGGCCTGACAAAACGGATTCTTGACAAGCTCAGCGCCGCATCCTTCCGGGTGCGGCGCTGAGCTGATTGTCTTATACGCCCAGCTTTTCCAGGGCCGCCATACGCAGGCAGTCGCACAGAATGGTGATGGCCTGCTCCAGCTCGTGGATGGGCGGCAGGGACGGGGCAATGCGGATGTTGCTGTCCTGGGGGTCCACGCCGTAGGGGAAGGTGGCCCCGGCGGCGGTCATGGTGACGCCGGCGTCCCGGCACAGCTCCAGCGCCCGCTTGGCGGTTCCGGGCATGGCGTCCAGACTGACGAAATAGCCGCCCTTGGGATGGCTCCACCGGGCGATGCCGCAGGGGGACAGATGGCGGTCCAGCTCGTCCTCCACCGTGCGGAACTTGGGCCCCAGAATGGCCGCGTGACGCCGCATCAGCGCCAGGGTGGTCTCCTTATCCTTCAGATACCGCACATGGCGCAGCTGGTTCATCTTATCGTAGCTGATGATCTGGATGTTCAGCAGATTCTTGAAGTATTCCACATTGGCCTCGCTGACCGCGCCGCAGGCGATGCCCGCCCCGGGGAAGGTGATCTTGCTGGTGGAGGCAAACTCATACACCATGTCGGCGTTGCCGTACTCCGCGCACAGGGACAGAATGTCCGGGAAGGGCACGAAATCCCCCTCCAGCTCGTGGACGCAGTAGGCATTGTCCCACATGAGCATAAAGTCCGGCGCGGCGGGCTTCATGGCGGCCAGCCGGCGAATGGTTTCGTCGGAATAGATGATGCCCGTGGGGTTGGAGTATTTGGGCACGTTCCACATACCCCGGACCTCCGGGTCCCGGATCAGCCGCTCCACCTGGTCCATATCCGGCCCGTTCTCCGTCATGGTCACGGGAATCAGCTCCATGCCGAAGGACTCCGTCACCTTAAAATGCCGGTCGTATCCCGGCACCGGGCACAGCCACTTCACCCGGTCCAGCTTGCCCCAGGGCTTCTCGCTGTGCAGCAGGCCGTGGGTATACGCCTTGGACACGGCGTCGAACATCAACTCCAGGGAGGAGTTTCCTCCGGCGATGACCTGGCCGGGCTTGCAGCCCAGAAGGTCTGCAAACAGCTTCCGGGCAATGGGGATACCCGCCACATAGCCGTAATTTCGCGCATCAATACCGTCGGTGATGAAGTCGTCGGCAGTCAGGGGGATGTTGTACATCTCCATGACCATATCCAGCTGCTCCCGGCCGGGCTTGCCCCGGGCCATGTTCAGCTCCAGCCCCAGAGCCTTCTGCTCCTGGTGGGTCCTGCACAGGGCGGCGTATTCCACCTGCCGCTCCGCAAGGGTCATTTCCTGATAAGTTTTCATGATGCTTTCCCTCTTTTCCCGTAGTGTCGCCGGGTTTCCGGCCCAACGCCTCCCCAGCATAGCATACATTCCCTCAAAAGGCAAATGTTACTTTTTCGCAGGCGGCACACATCCGCTTTCATCCTGATTTCTCCCCTAAAATTCCCGCAGCACCAGCTCCGTGGAGCCGCTGCCGGTCACCAGCCGCAGCACCCGGGGGTGTCCGGCGTATTCCCGGCACAGGTCCCGCAGGGCCGTGCCGCTGTGGTATCCATGAATCAGCCGCAGGCGGTATACCCCGCCGCCGCAGCGGCGCAGGGCCGCGTCGATGGCCACCCGGGCCTGGTAGGTGTTTTTTCCGTGAAGATCCAGCTCCATGATCCCCGGCTGCATATGCATCCCCTCCCCCTTTTGTCCCATTTTACCCCGGGACGTCCCGGTTTGCAAGCGGCGTTTCCCATAGAAGAAAAAAGCGGCGCCTCTCCCGGGAGAGACGCCGCTTGCAGGCTTTACAGATCCAGGGCCAGGTCCCCGTCCTTGATCCATTTCCATTTCCGCAGGGGAAGGGCCAGCAGCCATGTGAGCACCGCCGGCAGCACAAAGGAGATCAGCACCAGCCCCAGCCAATCCATGCCGGTGATGCCGGCCTTGACCCCGGCGGCCACATCGCTGACCCAGCCGGTGTACACGCCGATCTGGCCCACCAGGCCGCAGGTGCCCATGCCGCTGGATACCGCCGCGCCGTTCATCTCCAGGCGGAACAGGCAGGTGGCAATAGGCCCCGTAATGGCGGAGGCCAGCGTGGGCGGGATCCACACCCGGGGGTTGCGGACGATGTTGCCCATCTGCAGCATACTGGTACCCAGGCCCTGTGCCGCCAGACCGCCCCACCGGTTTTCCCGGAAGCTCATTACGGCAAAGCCGATCATCTGGGCGCAGCAGCCTGCCACGGCAGCGCCGCCGGCCAGCCCCGTCAGCCCCAGGGCCGCGCAGATGGCGGCGGAGGAGATGGGCAGCGTCAGCGCCACGCCGATGACCACAGATACGATGATGCCCATGAAGAAGGGCTGCAGCTCCGTGGCCCACATGATGAACCGGCCCACGGCGCTGGCCGCCGTACCAATGGGTGCGGCGATCAGGGCGGCAATGCCGATGCCCACCAGAGCGGTGACGATAGGTGTCACCAGAATGTCGATCTTCGTCTCCTTGCTGACGGCCTTGCCGATCTCGGCCGCCAGAATCGCCACGAACAGCACCGCCAGAGGCCCTCCGGCCCCGCCCATATAGTTGGTGGCAAAGCCCACGGGAATCAGGGAATACAGCACCAGGGGCGGCGCCTCCAGCGCCCGTCCGATGGCCACCGCCATGCCCGGGCCCACCATAGCGGAGCACAGGCCGCCGATGGTATACGTCACGGCGCCCTCCCCCTTGCCCAGGGTGACGATCACCTCCGTCAGAAACCCGATATGAAGCTGCTGACCGATGGTGTTGAGGATGGTCCCCACCAGCAGGGTGCAGAACAGCCCCTGGGCCATGGCGCCCATGGCGTCGATAAAATACCGCCTGGCCGAGAACACGATGTTCTTCCGGGCCAGGAATTTGCGAACCGCTTCCATAGCATTGACCTCGCATATGTAAAGTAATAGGGTACGCAGGTGTCATGACACCTGCGTACCCTATTATAGCGTGTGGTTTTCGTTTGTCAACCCCTTCAGGGTCCTATACGTTTTATTCCCCGTATACGCACCCCTTCGCCGGCCCTCCGGCCAGAGGAATATCCGCCACCGTCAGGGGAATGCGGTACATATCCCGCAGCAGCTCCTCCGTCAGGGTCTCCTTCACCGGGCCCCAGGCCCGGACGCCGCCGTCCTGCAAAACCAGGGCGTGGGTGGCAAACCGGAAGGCGTGCTCCGGATTGTGGGTGGACAGCAGCACCGTGTACCCGCTGTCCGCCAGAGCCCGCACCTGCCGCAGCAGCCGGAACTGGTTGCCGTAGTCCAGGCTGGCGGTGGGCTCGTCCATCAGAAGGATCCTGGCCTGCTGGGCCATGGCCCGGGCAATCAGGGCCAGCTGCCGCTCGCCGCCGGAGATCTCGTTGACGCCCCGGTCCCAAAGGTCCTGAATGCCCAGCTGCTCCAGGGCCCGGTCCGCCGCCTCCTGCTGCCGCCGTCCCGGCGCGTGAAAGGGGTCCGCCCCCATCAGCACCGTGTCCCGGACGGTGTAGTTGTATACCGGCGCGCTGGTCTGGGGGATATACGCCGCCAGACGGGCCAGAGCTCTGCGGTCCAGGGATCGCAGAGCGTGGCCGCACAGGGCAATGTCTCCCCGGTATCTGGGCAGAAAGCCCAGAATGCACCGGAACAGGGTGCTCTTGCCTGCCCCGTTGGGGCCCAGCACTGCCGCCAGCTGCCCCGGCTCCGCCCGGAAGGTCACGTTCCGCAGCACCTGCCGCCGCCCGTAGGCGAAGGACAGCTCCCTTACGTCAATGGACACGGCGTCCACCTCCCGTCGCAATGAGATACAGAAACAGCGGCGCGCCCACAAAGGCCGTGAGAATGCCCAGCGGCAGTTCTCCGGTGGTCACCAGCCGGGCAATGTCGTCCACTGCCAGCAGAAATGCCGCTCCGAACAGGGCCCCGGCGGGGATCAGCCGCCGGTAGTCGTACCCGAACAGCATCCGGCAGAAGTGGGGGATCACCAGGCCCACCCAGCCGATCATGCCCGACACCGCCACGCTGGCGGAGGTCAGCAGCGTGGCGCACACGATCACCGCGCCCCGCAGCCGCCGGGTGTTCACGCCCATGGACTGGGCCTCCTCCTCGCCCACGGTCAGCAGGTTCATCCGCCACCGCAGGAAAAACAGGGGGATCATCCCCAGGGCCACGGGAATGGCCAGAAATACCACGTCCTTGTCCTTGATGGAGGACAGGGATCCCATGAGCCAATAGGTGATGGCGGGCAGCTGCTGCTGGGTATCCGCCACCAGCTTCACAAACGACGTTCCCGCCGAAAACAGGGACGAGATCATCATGCCCGCCAGGATCAGGGCCACCGCCTGGTCGGCTTTGGACAGGCGGCTGACCAGCCAGGCCGCCGCCACCGCCAGCAGCCCGCAGCAGAACGCAGCGGCGGAGATGCCGAAGTATCCCGCCCCCAGCAGAATGGCCACTGCCGCGCCGAAGCCCGCCCCGGTGGAGGCCCCCAGAATGTCCGGCGACACCATGGGATTGCGGAACATGCCCTGATACGCCGCGCCGGACACCGCCAGGGCCGCCCCCACCAGGGTCGCCGCCGCCACCCGGGGCAGCCGCACGGCAAAAACCACCTTGTCATCGCTGATAGGCCAGTCCGCCGCCCCGCCGGAGATCCGGGTCCACAGCATGTGGACCAGCTGCCCCGGCGACAGGGCGTACCGCCCTACCAGCAGCGATCCCAGCAGCACCGCCAGGAAAACAGCCCCCAGCACCGCGAACCGCCGGGCATAGCGCTTATCCGCCGCGGTCATCTGCTGCCCCCGCTGCTCCGGCTGTCCTGGATGATGCAATAGGTGCCGGTCACGGCGCGGTCCTTATCCGCCGCGGCGATCAGTCCGGCGATGGTGGTGTCAAAGGCCGCCAGCAGCAGCATACACAGAACCAGGGCGCGGCAGATTTTCCTCATAGCGTTCCTCATTTCAGGGTGGAGCGGCTGAGCATCTGCCGCGCCTCCTCCTCCGTCAGGTCATAGTGCCAGAACAGCCCATAGTATTCCCGGGCTACCTGCACCATGTCATAGTCGTACAGCTCCGGATACAGCAGATTCCCCAGCCACCAGATGCCCAGCACCCGGTTCACGGAAGGGGGAGAGCTCATCCAGTCGTAGGGCAGGCCGGGGATCTCGTAGTATTTCCCGGACTGCACGGCCCGCAGGCCCGCCCACTCCCCCTGGGCCAGGGTGTCGTAGGGGCCGCCGGTGGACAGGAGGATCACGTCCGGCTCCACGGCGTATACCTCCTCCAGACTGACGGTGGTGCCGCCGCCCCGGTTGCTGACCTCCTGGGGGATAATGGCGTTGACGGCCCCCACCAGGTCGATGACGTCCGCCTGGACCGACCCGGCGGCGTTGCAGGCAAGGCCCGTGGACCCGGTGCCGAACAGCACGGAGAGCCGCTGATTCTCGGGGATTTTTGCGGAATTCTCCCGGGCCATGGAGACGGTTTTTTCAATGAATTGGGCCAGGGACTCCGCCATGTCGGACCGGTTCAGGATATCCCCCAGGGTCCGGTAGGCGGCGGCCATATCGTCCAGGTTTGCCTCGATAAACACCGTGGGAATGCCGGTCTGCTTCTGTATACGGTCCATATCGTCGGCGATGCTGTCCTTTTTGTCACCCAGGTCGATGATGATCTGGGGCCGGGCGTCGATGAGGGACTCCATATTCAGGTTGGCCTTGCTGCCGTAAAACTGGCCGAAGGTGGGCAGATAGCGGACCTCCTCCGGAAAATACGGCATCTGGGCCGTGCTGGGGCTGCTGGCCAGACCCGCCAGCAGATCATAGGCAATGGGCATGAGGATCATCTGGGCCGTGGAGCCGCTGGGGGCCACCCGCCGGATATCGGCGGGGATCTCCACCTGGCGGCCGACGGAGTCGGTGACGACCCGGGTCTTCACCCCCTCCAGGGGGTCGTAGCCCTGCTTTTTGCCGCAGGCCGCCAGGGGCAGACACAGGCACAGGGCCAGGAATAGGGCGAGAATACGATGCTTCATAGGTCACTCCTTATCAGAATCAGGCCGGGACGGAAGGGGGCGGAAATCCGGCCGGCCCGGCAGCCAGCCGTCACCGACCCGCCGCTGGGGCGGCGGGGGAGGGGGGATCAGGGCATCATTCTCCCCGCTGTAGAAGGCGCGGTTGTTTTCGATGAGCTGGGGAAGGGTCACGGGGCGGTAGAAATTCACGTCCACCCCGGCGTTGAGCACCCGGGGCATCTGGCGCAGCATGCCGTACTCCGGGCCCCGGGTCTGGTGCAGGTGACCGTGGATCATATAGCCCCGCCTGCGGTAGAGAATGGGATAGTGGCAGAGGATAATGTGGACCTCTCCGTCGTCGATCTCGTTGAAGTCGGTGACGGTCTCAAAATAGCGGTACAGCTCCCCGGCGTTTTCAAAGCCGGTGTCGTGATTGCCGCGGATCAGGTGCTTATGGCCCCGGAGCCGCGCCAGCGCGTCCCCCGGCACCAGGCCCCGGTTATAGCCCACGTCCCCCACCACATACACGGTGTCATCCTCCGACACGGCGGCGTTCCACCGGGCGATCAGCACCCGGTCCATTTCCTCCACGGAGCCGAAGGGACGGGAGGGCAGAAAGGGCTCATAGTGAAAGTGGAGGTCGGCGGTATAGAAGATCATGGCGTCCTCCCATAGCGATATTTTCAAAATAGAATAACGAATCTCAAAAAAATTTAGATAACCAGATGAATTTTTGTTCAGTATAGCAAAATCCACCGGGATTGTCAATACGGCAGGGCGGGAAAATGCCATTTTGGGCATGACAGAGCCCCGGACGGCGGAAGGTAGATATGGCCGCCCGGGGCTTTGTCTATTTCATTCGCTCCACAGCCGCACCGTCCGTGGGGCGGTGTCGCCGTCTGGCAGCAGCGACGCCGCGAAGCCCGCGGGCTGATACGTCAGCTCCAGCAGGAATTGATCGGGCTGATCCAGATAGTCCGGGTACTCGTCCAGCACCATCACCAGCTCCAGCTGCTGCCCCTGAGCGGGCAACGGGTTCAGCCAGCCGTTTACCACCTGATTGCTGAACTCCACGCCGGACTCATACCCCAGGGGCAGGACGCCCTTGGAGGTGTCGTGGATGTAGAATTGGGCGTTCAGCTGATAAAGCTGCCCGTCATAGAACCCGTAGACCTTTCCCTCCGTCAGCTTCAGGGGGATGTCCTTGCTGCTGGAACGCAGGAGAAAGTAGTAAAGATATTTCTGGTTGGGGACCTTCTGGATGACTACGCTGCCGTCCTCAACCGTATAGCTCTCCTGGACGGCCTGGCCGGGAATGCTCAGCCTGGTCAGGCGGGGCGTCAGGGCCTGGGCGGTGTACCGGGCTTCGGCGTACCGCAGAATGCCGGACAGCACCAGCAGCGCCGCCAGGACGATCACCGCCGCCCACAGGGCCTTCCGCCGCCGCCGCAGGCGGCGCAGCAGCCGGGCCTCCTCCTGAAACTGCGGCTCCAGCAGGGGGTGGCACATTTCGTCCGCCGTCCGGCGGCAGGCTTCGCACCCGGCCAGGTGCTCCTCCAGAGCCTCCCGGGATTCCGGGCTCAGCATCCCCTCGGTGTACAGGGGCATCAGATCCTGGGCCAAGGCACAGTCGATGGTTTTCATGGCGTTCCCTCCATTTGCTCCATGATTTTCTTCCGGGCCCGGTGATAGGTGACGCAGGCCCAATTTTCACCCTTTTCAAACAGGCTGCCGATGTCGCGGAAGGACAGCTCCCCCAGCACCCGCAGCAGAAATACCTCCCGGTACGGCTCCGGCAGCCGGTGCAGCAGCCGGTGGATGCGCAGGGCCAGGTCCTTGTCCTCAAAGGCGGCGGCAAAGTCCCGGCTGTCCGGCAGGGCGGCGGTGTCGTCCAGGGGCTGGCACCGGCCCTCCTTCCGCCGCAGGGAGGTCCAGGTGTTCCGGGCGATCTGGCACAGCCAGGTGGAGGCGGCGCACTCGCCCCGGAAATCCGGCAGGGCCACCATGGCCCGGTAAAAGGTCTCCGCCGCCAGCTCCTCGGCGGCGTGTTCGCTGCCGGTGAGCCGCAGAGCGTAGCGGTACACCGTCTGATAGTGGCGGCGGTACAGCTGCTCCATATCCTGGGCCATGTCCTCCCTCCTTTCTGTTTATTAGACGCGCGGTGCAGCGGAATCTGACAGAAAATTTCAAAAAAATCCCCTTATGCGGGGGCATAAGGGGATTTTGGGGGGTCAGGTATTCAGATACGGGTCGTCCAGGCGGCCCAGGCGGCGCAGCATGGTCTTTTTCACGGCCTTGAAGATGTTCTCATATCCGGTGCAGCGGCACAGATGGCCGGACAGCAGCTTGCGCAGCTGGTCGTCGGTATAGTACACGCCCCGGTCCAGGATCTCCACCGCCGTCATGATAAAGCCCGGGATGCAGAAGCCGCACTGGATGGCGGTTTCCTCCATAAAGGCCTGCTGGATGTCGGACAGCTCGCCGTTGGGGCCCATGAGGCCCTCCAGGGTGGTGATGTGCTTGCCCTCGGCCCACACGGCCAGGTACAGGCAGGAGTTGTAGCACTCGCCGTCGATGAGCACGTTGCAGGCGCCGCATTCGCCCACCTCGCAGCCCTTCTTCACGGATGTCATGGAGAAGTCGCTGCGCAGCATATCCGTCAGAGATGCCCGGACGTCCACCATTTTCTCCACTTCCTTGCCGTTGAGGAAGAACGTCACCAGCTGATACTGATTCTTTGCCATTACAGCTCACCTCCTGCCAGCTTCACGGACTCGATGAGGCAGCGCTTGGCGCTCTCCACGGCGATGTGGGAACGGAAGGCCTTGCTGGCCCGCCAGGAATCCCGGGGGTGGATGTCCTCCAGCACCGTGCGGCCGAACTGCTCGATGTTCTCCAGAGTGACGGCCCTGCCGTTGATGAACGCCTCGGCGTTCAGCGCCCGCAGGGGCACGGGGCCCGCCACGCCGAAGGCGATGCGCACCCGCTCAAAGGTCTTTTTGTCCGGGCTCAGCCGGGCGTTGACGGAGGTGCCCAGGGTGGCGATGTCCATGGCGTTGCGCATGGCGTACTTGATATAGTGGCCGAAGGTCCGGTCATAGGATGCCTTGGGGATCAGGATGGCGGTCTGGATCTCGCCGTCCTCAATCCGCAGGTCCACGGCACCGGCCTTGAGGTAGAAATCCTTGATGGGCACCCGGCGAACGCCGTTTTTGCCGGTGATCTCGATGATGGCCTCCCAGGCGTGGAGGGTGGAGGCGGAGTCGGCGGAGGTGACGCCGTTGCAGGTGTTGCCGCCGATGGTGCCGGCGTTGCGGATCTGGGGGCCGCCCACCATGTCCACCGCCTCGCCCAGCACGTTGATGTACCGCTGGATCAGGGGATCGGCGGTGATGTGGCTGAAGGTGGTGAGGCTGCCGATGCGGAGATTTTCCTGGTCATCCAGGGAAACGCCCCGCATTTCGCGGCAGCCCTGGATGCTGATGAGGGCCTTTCCGGCCCGCTTGCCCTCCCGCATCTGCACCAGCACGTCGGTGCCGCCGGCGATGATCTGGGCCTCGGGATGCTCCAGCCGCAGGCGGATGGCGTCCTGTACGCTTTCCGCCTGATAGAGCGCTGACATATCATACATAGCGGTATTTCCTCCTTAGTCCCGGATCAGGCCCTCTTCCGTGAAGCGCCGGAAGAGGACGTGGGGGGTGATGGGGTCCTGATCGATGGCCACGCCGGTGGCATTGTAGATGGCGTTGCGGATGGCGGGCGCACCGGAGCAGGCCGGGGGCTCGCCCAGGGCCTTGGTGCCGAAGGCACTGGTGGGCTCGGCATTCTCCACGAACTGCGCCTCCAGATGGGGGTGGTCCATGATGGTGGAGAGCTTATAGTCCAGCAGGTTGTTGTTCAGGGGGCGGCCGGTCTTTTCGTCGAACAGCAGCTGCTCGGACAGACCGTAGCCGATGGCCATGGACATGCCGCCGTGGACCTGAGCCTCGGCCAGGGCCGGATTCACCAGCCTGCCGCAGTCGTGGACGTTGATGATGTCCTTCAGGGTCACCTTGCACATGGGAATATCCACCTCCACCTCGGCGAAGGTGCAGCCGAAGGAATAGGCGTTGTTGCGGATGGTGTAGGTGCTCTCGGCGGTGATATGCTGGGAGTCGTTGGGGTTATACTGGGCGTGCATGGCCAGCTCCGACAGGCTCATCAGCACCTTGCCGTCGGTGGTGCGGACGATATTGCCGTCCGCGATGTCCATGTTGTACACCGCCTGGCGGGTGAGCTTTCCGGCGTAGTCCAGAATTTTCTCCTTCAGCAGCAGGCCCGTCTGGCGGATGGAGAACCCTGCCACATACGTCTGGCGGGAGGCGTAGGCGCCCAGGCCCGTGGGGGTGATGTCCGTATCCTGGCAGGACACCACGTGGACCCGGCGATAGTCGCCCAGGCCCACCACATCAGCGGCCATCTGGGCATAGGCAGTGTCGGCACCCTGGCCGATCTCCGTCTCGCCGCACTGCATGGTGACGCTGCCGTCCAGGTTCAGCTGCATCCGGTTGGAGGACGTCTCCAGAGAGATGGGATACACGGCGGTGTTGTACCAGAAGGTGGCCACACCGATGCCCCGGCGGACGGGGCCGGTGTCCTTGGCAAATTCCGCCAGCTTCCTGTCGTAGTCGATGTACTTCTTGCCTGCCTCCAGACACTGGCGGAAGGAATCGTCATAGTTGACGTTGTGGGAGAATCCGTCCTCGTACCCCTGGGGCATGATGTTCTGCATCCGGAAGGCCAGGGGGTCCATGCCCACAGCCTTGGCGCAGTCGTCCACGTTGGACTCGTCGGCAAAGGAGGCCTGGGGCATGCCGTAGCCCCGCATGGCGCCGGCGGCGGGCCGGTTGGTGAACACGGTCCAGGCGTCGCACTCCATGTTGTCGCAGGGATAGTGCTGGGGGAAGGAGCCCATGGCCTTGGCCACGATGCTGTGTCCGTGGGAGGCGTAGGCCCCCTGGTTGGAGAACAGCTCCACCTTCCGGGCGGCAAAGGTGCCGTCCGGCCGGAGCCAGGACACGATGTGGAACCGGATGGCGTGACGCACCCGGTTGGAGACGAAGGTTTCCTCCCGGGAGCAGTCGATGCGGACGCAGCGCCCGTGGACCTGGGTGGAGCACCAGGCGCACAGAGGCTCGTACAGGGCGTCCTGCTTGTTGCCGAAGCCGCCGCCGATATAGGGCTTTACCACCCGGATATCGCTCCAGGGGCGGCCCAGAGCCTGCCCCACCACCCGGCGGATGATATGGGGGATCTGGGTGGAGGCCACCACGGTGATGCGGCCGTTTTCCTCATAGGCGAAGCACCCGTGGTTCTCAATGTGGCAGTGCTGCACCGTGGGGGTATCGTACCAGCCCTCTACCCGGATGAGTCCCGGCTCCCGGATGGCGGCCTGATAGTCACCTTTTTTCATGTCGGTGTGCTTGAGGACATTGTCGGGATAGTCATCGTGAAGCCGGGGTGCGCCGGGCTTCATGGCCTCCTGGGCGTCCAGCACCAGGGGCAGCTCCTCATACTCCACCTGCAAGGCCCGGACGCCCTGCATGGCGGCCACCTCGTTTTCCGCGATGACCACGGCCACGTCGTCGCCGTAGTAGCGGACATGGCGGTTGAGCAGATGACGGTCCGCCACGTCCTGGTGGTCCGGGTCCATGGACCAGGGGTGACCGGCGGTGGGGAAGGGGTGCTCCGGCACGTCGAAGCAGGTCAGGACCTTCACCACGCCGGGGATCGCCTCCGCAGCGGTGGTGTCCACAGACTTCACGAAGCCGTGGGCAATGGTGGAGTGCTTGATGCGCACATACAGCGCGTCCCGGGGCATCAGATCCTCGTAATATTTGGTGCGTCCGGTGGCCTTGTCAAAGGCGTCCACCCGGACCTCCCGTTTTCCAACCTCAGCCATGAATGGTGTCCTCCTCGGCAAAATAAGAAGTCGCGATATCTGGCATAAGCCCTCGTAATTCTTCTTTATTAAACTGTATCATAGCATATCCCGCCGGATTTGAAAAGCGGTTTTCGTGATTTTAGTTGGAGAATAGCGCCATGACAGAAAAAGCCCCGGCGGAGCTTGTCCGCCGGGGCAGGGGAGATGCGGTGTCAGCGAAAGGAGATCGCTCAGATGGCCTTGCGCTTCCTGGAGGTGACCACCACGGCAGCGCCGGCTGCCATGACCGCCACCAGGCCGTACACCACCACGCCGGTATCGGCGGTCTTGGGGCTTTCGGGCTTGGTGGGAGTGGTGGGCTCCTCGGCGGGCAGGGTGATGGTGATGCGGCCCTGGGGCTGGGCATACTGTTCACCCACCACGCCCTTGAGCTCGGTGGTGATGTAGTCCATCAGCACCTCGTCCAGAGGCAGACCGGTGTCGAACTGGCCGGAGGCGGCAGCGAAGGCATAGTAGGTGTCGCCGCCGGCGGCCAGGAAGTTATTGGTGACCACGGCATAGGTCTTGTTGGGATCAAAGGCCTTGCCGTTGACGCTGTTGATGGTGACGCGGTTGATGGAAGCGGGACCATGGTAGGTGGAGCCGGGATAGGTGTCGGCATTGGCGTCATACTTCTTGGTGGCGTCAATGGAGATGTTCATGCCGGCGATCTGGGGGAAGCCGCCCAGGGACTTGGGCAGAGCAAAGGTAGAAGCCTCCAGGGCCTCCAGCAGCTCGGCGCCGGTGACGTACACCACGGCCACGGTGTTGCCGAAGGGCAGCACGGTGTTCACGTCCAGCTTGGAGATGTCGCCCTTGTGGATGGCAGCGCGGATGCCGCCGCCGTTGGTGATGGCCACCACGTCCTCGGCGGGAACGGTGAGCTCAGCGTCCTTGCGGATGGCCCACAGCATGGAGTCGGTGATCAGGTCGCCCAGGTTGGTCTCCTCGGTGCGGTTGCCGGGATCCTTGGCGCCGTTGAGCTCCACGTCGGTTCTGGCAAAGACCTTGCCGTACTCGGCGTTGACGTCGCTGATGATCTTGTCGGCGGCAGCCTTCACGGCGGCGTCCTCCTTGGTGAAGGCGGACAGGTCGATGAGGCCGTTGCTCTCGATGCTCTTGGTGGCGTTGTCAATGACGATGGCGCCCACATAGGCAAGGCCCGTGCCGGTGGACTGGATCATGTTGTTGTCCTTGCTGGCGGTCATCACCGTGTGGGAGTGGCCGTCGATGAACAGGTCGATGCCCTTGACGTTCTGCATCACATTATAGGAGCAGTTGGGCTCGGAGGAGTCGTCCACGCCCAGGTGGCCCAGGGCGATGACGATGTTGGCATTCCCCTCGTTGCGGGCCATGTCCACGTCCTCCTGGGTGACCTTGTACAGATCCTTGCCGCCGATGAAGTTCAGGCCCTTCATCAGGGCGGGGTTGGCCTTGGTCTGGCTCTCGGGGGTGGCTATGCCCACAATGGCGATGCGGAACAGCTCGGTCTCGTAGCTGTCGTCGGCATAGATGGGAGCGGTGCCGCCGGGGGCGAAGACCAGCTCGCCCTCATCGTCCACCAGGTTGTTGCAGGCGACCATGAAATCGCCCTGGTGCTTTTTCAGGTTCTCCATCAGCTGGGGGAAGCCATAGTCAAACTCGTGGTTGCCCAGGGTGATGACGTCATAGCCCACCAGGGCCATCATGTCCAGGGCGGTTGCGCCCTTGCTGAGGCTGACGTAGGGAGAGCCCTGGCTGTAGTCACCGGCGTCCAGCAGGATTACCTGGTGAGCGCCCTTGTCGTAGCACTCGTCCCGCAGAGCAGCCACCTTGGCGTACTTGTCGATGGCGCCGTGGACGTCGTTGGTGTGCAGGATGACGGTCTTGCCCGCCAGGGAGTCAGGGAGCTGATACGTCTCCTTGTTCTCGCCCCAGGAAGCCGGGACCATCAGCGCCAGCGTCATGACCAGCGCCAGCAGAGTCGCTAAGAATTTCCGCATGGTATTCTTTCCTCCTTCAATTTTCAGAGCGCGGTGCGCGTTCTGTTGTACCTTTATCATACATGATTTCTCCGAAAAAAGAAATTCTTTTTCCTTCTGCAAGGTATACAAAAATTTCATTCTCATTTTGTTGAAATTGCGTGGGTATAAACCCGGGAAAATGGGATGGATTTTTGCGCATTTCATGATATAATAAAGAATCATGCAATCAACCCGGAAAAGGAGGGCATTTTCCATGAAATATCTGTTTCGCGGGGGCACAGTGGTGTCCGGACGGGGCACCCGCCGGGCGGACGTGCTGGTGGAGGACGAGAAGATCCTCCGGGTGGCCCGCAGCATCTCCGCGCCGGAGGCCACGGTCATCGACGTGGAGGGGCAGCTGCTGCTGCCGGGCTTCATCGACGCCCATACCCATTTCGACCTGGACGTGTGCAGCACCACAACGGCGGACGATTTCTTCTCCGGCAGCCGGTCGGCGCTGCGGGGCGGCACCACCACGGTGGTGGATTTTGCCTGCCCGAATAAGGGAGAGACCCTGCATCAGGGACTGGAGCTGTGGCACAGGAAGGCAGACGGCAGCTGCTGCTGTGACTACGGCTTCCATATGACCATCGACGACTGGAATCCCGGCATCGAGGCGGAGATCGACGACATGTACGCCGCCGGGATCTCCTCGTTCAAAATGTACATGACCTATCCGGCCATGATGATCGGCGACGAGGCCATGTATCACGCCCTGAAAAAGCTCAGGGAAAAGGGAGGCATCTGCGGCGTTCACTGCGAAAACAGCGGCGTCATTGACGCGCTGATCGCCGAGAAGAAGGCCGCGGGGGAGATGGGCGTGGGCTCCCATCCCCGGACCCGGCCCGATTTCCTGGAGGCGGAGGCCGTGTCCCGGCTGCTGCGCATCGCTCAGGCGGTGGATATCCCGGTGGTCATCGTGCATCTGACCAATGCCGCCGCCCTGCGGGAGGTGGAGGCCGCCCGCAAACGGGGCCAGCGGGTGTATGTGGAGACCTGCCCCCAGTATCTGCTGCTGGACGACAGCGTGTATGACGACCCCGACTATTCCCGGGCCGCCCGCTATGTCTGCGCCCCGCCCATCCGCAAGACGGAGGACCAGCGGGTCCTGTGGGCCGCCCTGCGCAAGGGCGAGATCCAGACCGTGTCCACGGATCATTGCAGCTTTACCCTGGAGCAGAAGGACGCCGGACGCGGGGACTTTACCAGGATCCCCGGCGGCCTGCCGGGGGTGGAGACCCGGGGCGAGCTGCTGTATACCTACGGCGTTACCACCCGGAAGATCAGCCTGGCCACCATGTGCCGGGTGCTGTCGGAAAACCCCGCCAAGCTCTACGGTATGTTCCCCCGGAAGGGCGTGCTCCAGGCCGGGGCCGACGCGGATATCGTGGTGTACGATCCCCAGGCGGACCATCTGCTCCGGGCGGAGGACATGACAAGTCTGGCGGGCTACACGCCGTATGAGGGCTTCCCCATCCGGGGCGGCATCCGGCAGGTGTGGCTCCGGGGCCGCCTGGCAGTGGAGGACGGCTTTGTCCTGGCCGGGCCCGACGGGAAGTATATCTCCCGTGGCAAGTGCAGCCTGTGACGAATAAACGAGAGAGGGCTGCTGTATGAATATTCTGTATTGCCAGTCGCCGGCGCTGTTCTGGTGCGCCCTGGCGCTGATCGTGTGCTTCTTTGTGCGCCGGGGAGCCCACCGGGTCCGGGCGGTGCTGGACCTGGTGCTGGGGCTTTTGTGCGCGGTAGGCGGCGTGGCCCTGTACTATCTGGGCATGTACAACGACGCATTTACCATCCGGGATTTCTGGCACATCCGCACCGCAGGCTGGATCGGCCTGGCGGTGGTCGTGCTGGTGACGGTGTGGCAGGTGGTGAAGGCCACCCGCCGCAGCGTGTCGGCCCGCCGGGCCGCCCGCCAGGCAGAGCGGGACGAAAAGACCCGGCAGAAGGAGCTGGAGGACGCCAGGACCCGGGCCTATACCGCCGGGCAGGAGGACGCCAAGGCCGCCGCCCGTGTGGCGGAAAATGTGTCCGCCGCCGCGGAAGACCGGGAGAACGGGTGAGAAAAAACGGGTGTGCTGCGGCACACCCGTTTGCGCTCGTCAAAAAGGATTCTTGACAAGCTGAGTCCCCGGCTGCGATGCAGCCGGGGACTTGCTGTATTTTTGGGGGGACGGGCTTACCGGGCGGCTTCCATGCCGGCCACCAGGGCCTTCTTGTTGCCATCCAGGAAGCGGGCCTTGCGCTCGCCCAGCTCGATGCGGATGGCCTCGGTCATCTGCTCCACGGTGGTGACGGGGACCTTTTCCAGGACAGCGCCCAGAATGGCCACGTTGGCGCCCTTGGGGTTGCCGATGGACTCGGCAATGGCGTTGGCGTCGCAGTACACCACCTGGATGTCGTCGCGGACGGCCTTGCGGTCGATGATGCTGCTGTTGATCACCAGCACGCCGCCGGGCTTCACATGCTCCTCGAACTTATCCAGAGAGGGACGGTTCATGGCCACGATCACGTCGGCCTTGTCCACCAGGGGGGAGGCCACGGGGTCGTCGGACACGATGACGGAGCAGTTGGCGGTACCGCCGCGCATCTCGGGACCGTAGGAGGGCAGCCAGGAAACGTGCTTGCCGTCCAGCATGCAGGCCATCGCCATGAACTTACCGATCAGGAGCATGCCCTGACCGCCGAAACCGGCGAAAATAAAGGTCTTTTCCATGTTACTTGGCCTCCTTGTCTTTGTAAACACCCAGAGGATAGTAAGGAATCATGTTTTCCTCCAGCCAGGTCATTGCCTCCACGGGAGACATACCCCAGTTGGTGGGGCAGGTGGACAGAACCTCTACCATGCAGAAGCCCTTGCCCTCCTTCTGGTAACGGAAAGCCTTGGCAATGGCCTTCTTGGCCTTGACGATGTTGGCGGTGTTGTTGACGGCCACGCGCTCAATGTAGTAGGAGCTGGGCACAGCGGCCAGCATCTCGCTCATCTTGATGGGGGCGCCGCACCAGGCCTCGTCGCGGCCATAGGGGGAGGTGGTGGTCTTCTGACCGATCAGGGTGGTGGGGGCCATCTGGCCGCCGGTCATGCCGTAAATGGCGTTGTTGACGAAGATGGTGACGATCTTCTCGCCGCGGTGGGCGGCGTGGACGATCTCGGCGGTGCCGATGGAGGCCAGGTCGCCGTCGCCCTGATAGGTGAACACCATGGTGCCGGGGCCCACGGCGCGCTTGACGCCGGTGGCCACGGCAGGTGCGCGGCCGTGCGCGGCCTCGTACATGTCGCAGTTGAAGTAGTCATAGGCAAACACGGAGCAGCCCACGGGGGCCACGCCGATGACCTTGCCGTCCAGGTTCATCTCGTCGATGACCTCGGCCACCAGGCGGTGAATGATGCCGTGGTTGCAGCCGGGGCAGTAATGGAACTGCTTATCGGTGAGCAGCTTTGTCTTTTCGAATAATACGGCCATGTTACTTGCCCTCCTTCATGCTGAGAATCTTCTCGACGATCTCATCGGTGGTGGGCATCTGGCTGCCGCAGTGGCCGGTGAAATCAATGGGCTTGGCGCCGTTGAGTGCCAGCTTCACGTCCTCCAGCATCTGGCCCTCGTTCAGCTCCACGTCCAGGACGGCCTTGACGGAATCCTGGCAGGCGGCCTCGCGGACGGCGTCGTAGGGGAAGGGCCACACGGTGATGGGACGGACCAGACCCACGTTGATGCCCTTGGCCTTCAGCTCGGCAATGGCGCTCTTGGCAATACGGGCCACGGTGCCGAAGGCGGTGATGATGTACTCCGCACCCTCGCAGTTGTAGGTCTCCACCATCTGCTCGTTGGCCACCACTTCCTTATACACGGCCTGCAGCTCGTCGTTGTGAACGGCCAGGCTCTCGGTGTCGATATAGATGGAGTTGATGACGCCGCGCTTGGCGGGATCGTCGCCGGGCTTCCAGCCGGTGCAGGCCCAGGGCTTCTCTTCGGGGTCGACCTTGTAGTCCACCATTTCGGGCAGCTCCACGGGCTCCATCATCTGGGCGATGATGCCGTCGGCCAGGAACAGAACGGGAATACGGTATTTCTCGGCCTTCTCATAGGCGAACATCATGATATCGATGAACTCCTGGATGGAGGAGGGGGCATAGGTCAGCAGGTGATAGTCGCCGTTGCCGCCGCCCTTGACGCCCTGGAAATAGTCGCCCTGAGAGGCCTGGATGTTGCCCAGACCGGGGCCGCCGCGCATCACGTTGACGATGACGGCGGGAACACGGGCGCCTGCGCAGTAGGAAATGCCCTCCTGCTTCAGGGACACGCCGGGGCTGGAAGAAGAAGTGATGACGCGGGCGCCGGTACCGGCAGCGCCGTACACCATGTTGATGGCCGCCACCTCGCTCTCGGCCTGCAGGAAGCAGCCGCCGATCTCGGGCATACGGGCGGACATGTACTCAGGGATCTCCGTCTGGGGAGTGATGGGGTAGCCGAAGAAGAAACGGGCGCCTGCGCGAATGGCAGCCTCCGCAATAGCTTCGCTGCCCTTCATAAGAGTCAAAGCCATGATTAATCCTCCTTAGTCTTTTTCGATGCGGATCACCACATCAGGGCAGGTACGCGCGCAGGATGTGCAGCCGATGCAGGCCTCCATATCGGTGACCTCAGCCGGATGATAGCCCTTCGCGTTGATCTTCGTCTTGGACAGGGCAATGATGTGCTTGGGACATGCCCGAACGCACAGGCCGCAGCCCTTGCAAAGATTCTCGTTGATAGTAACTCTTACCACACTTTACACCTCTTTTCTGGTTTTACCTTTCCTTTGGGAAAATGTATCAGGGTCCCGATTACCGGGGGATGCATGAGGTTAATAGATCTCCTTCCGGGGATCCGTGGTGTTCAGCCCGTGCTGGATATAGGAGTCCCAGTCGCGGTGCATGTACACGTCGATGGGGACGGGCGTGCCCACATAGGCGGGGTCCGGATTCCGGGCCAGGAAGTCGTCCAGAAATTCCTTTTTACCGGTGGTATACGCCACGGGAATGCCGGTGCGGTCCGCCACCTCCCGCAGCACCAGGTAGCCGTCCCACAAATCGTCGGCGCTGGTCATGGTGGAGAGGTTGGTGTTGTTGATCATACCGGTGATGCTCAGACGGGAATGCAGCTGCATGGCGTCCTGCAGATGGTGGATTTTCTCCGGGGTGCTGGCCAGAGGCCGCCGGATGTTTACCACGTTCAGCACCTCCAGGGCACCGGGCTCCAGGCTGATGAAGTCCTGGTGGTAGCGGCCCAGGGCCGTGGCGCCCACATCGTCGCCGCCTACGTCAAAAATGACGCTGTCCCAATCCAGCACAAAGGCGGACGACACCTCCGCCGGCAGAGACAGCGTCTCGATGCCGGAACAGGCAAAGTTGGGGGATACCAGGCGGATCTCCTTCTGCTCCACCAGCTTGCCGCGCTCGGTCAGGCGGAAGTAGGTATTCACCATATCCAGGTCCAGCAGCTCTGTCCGGTCGCCCCGGGCGGCGGCCCGGATGGCGAAGTTCAGCGCCAGCTCGCTTTTGCCGCTGCCGTAATTGCCGATCAGCACCTTGACGTTTTTCATGGGTCAGATTCTCCTTAAAATAGTAACGCTTGAATCAGAAACGCGGGATTACCGCAGGTTTTCGCGAATGGTCTGGCACAGAGCCGTGATGCCCTGGACGATCTTCTCCTCGGGCATGCAGCTGTAGTTCAGACGCAGGGTGTTCTCATGGTTGCCGTTGGGGAAGAAGGAACCGCCGGGAACGAAGGCAACCTTCTTCTCCAGGCACTTCATCTGCAGCTCCTTGGCGTCCATATACTCCGGCAGCACCACCCAGGCGAACAGGCCGCCCACGGGGTGGGTGAAGGTGCAGCCCTCAGGCAGCTCCCGCTCCAGAGTCTCCAGCATCACCTTCCGGCGCTTGTCATAGCAGGCCCGGATGGTGGCCACATGGGCGTCCAGGTCGAACATCTCGATCCACTTGGAGGTCTCCATCTGGCCCACGGTGGACGCCTGCAGGGAGGCGGCCTGCTCCATAAAGTTGTACTTGGCCAGAATATGCTCCTCGGCGCAGACCCAGCCCAGACGATAGCCGGGGGCCAGAATCTTGGAGAAGGTGCCCAGGAACACCACCAGGCCCTTGGTATCCAGGCTCTTCAGCGCGGGCAGGGACTCACCCTCGAACCGCAGCTCGCCGTAGGGGTTATCCTCCACCACGGGGATCTCATAGCGGTTGATGATCTCCATGAACCGGTGGCGGCGGTCCAGATCCCAGGTGCGGCCGGTGGGATTCTGGAAATCGGGGATGACGTAGATCATCTTTACCCGTTCGGTGGTGGCCAGGATCTTTTCCAGCTCCTCCATGATCATGCCGCCGTCGTCGGTGGGCACCTCGATGAACCGGGGCTGGCAGGCCTTGAAGGCGTTGACGGCGCCCAGGTAGGACGGACTCTCCAGCAGCACCACGTCGCCGGGGTCCAGAAAGACCCGGGCGGAGAAATCCAGACCCTGCTGAGAGCCGGAGGTCACCAGAATGTGGTCTGCGTCGGTATGGATGTTGTTCTTGGCCAGCATGCGGTCGGCAATCTGCTGGCGCAGCTTGGGATAGCCTTCAGTGGATGAATACTGGAGCGCCACGCGGCCGTTCTCCTCCAAAACGGCACGGGAGGCCTCCATCATCTGCTCCACGGGGAACAGCTCCGGGGCGGGCATGCCGCCGGCAAAGGATATGATGTCGGGCTGCGCGGTGAGCTTTAACAGCTCCCGGATCTCGGACCCCTTCAAAAGGTCCATCCTCGATGCGAATTGTACCATGAATGCTTCCTCCTCAAATTCATAGCCATGTGCTTGTGCACCTTGCCGGGCACAAGCATACGCTTACGGCTATATTTAAGCACAAATTCACAACGATGTAAAGAAAAGGAGGGGCAAAAAACGGGCCGAAAACGGACCTGCGGCACAAGTTTGGAGAGAGGTACAAAAAATCCGGGAGGAATCACGGCATTTTCCACAAAGGAAACTTATGTGATATTTTTGGCAAAAATGTTAAAAATATGGCAATTTAAGGCGCGAGACGGGGAGAAAACCGCCGGCCGGCCAGGGGGTGCATGGGCAAGCTTCGGGGAAAACGGTATGGTGAAGGGGGCTTATGGGGAGGAAACGCAGAAATGGAAGAACATGCGCTGAATGGTGAGTATATATCCGCCCTTCGGAACGGCGTGCTGTCTTACGGCGGCAGCCAGCGATGGTTGGACAGCGGGGCGCCCATACCGCCTTGGTCGGGAGGAATTCGACCGCTGCCGGTGGGAGGCCAGCGCCTCCCTGCTGTGCACGATATTGGACGTGAGGGCGAAATAGGGATGCTTATCATTCCAGGCATACCGGGCCGTGACCCGGTATGCCTGGAATTCTGCGGTGTTACACCAGCTGCTCCATCTCGTCCACCAGCTCGCCGAACAGAGCCAGGGCGCTGTTCACCGGCTCGGGGGAGCTCATGTCCACGCCGGCGATCTTCAGCAGGCTGATGGGGTCGGTGCTGCAGCCGCCGGACAGGAACTTCTTGTAGTCCGCCACGGCGGGAGCGCCTTCCTTGAGAATGCGGTTGGCAATGGCCACGGCGGCGGAGAAGCCGGTGGCATACTGGAACACATAGTAGTTGTAGAAGAAGTGGGGGATGCGGGCCCATTCCAGGGCGATCTGGTCGTCGGACACCATATCCGGGCCGAAGTACAGCTTGTTGAGCGCATGGTACTTCTGGCACAGGGCATCGGCGGTCAGGGCCTGGCCGCTTTCGGCCATCTTACCCATGGCCAGCTCGAACTCGGCGAACATGGTCTGGCGATACACGGTGCCCTTGAACTGGTCCATGAAGTGGTTGATGAGGTAGGCCCGCTGCTTCTTGTCCGTGGTCTTTTTCAGCAGGTGGCGCATCAGCAGCACCTCGTTGCAGGTGGAGGCCACCTCGGCCACGAAGATCACATAGTCGCTGGTGCTGACGGGCTGATATTTGCAGCTGTGATAGCTGTGCAGGGCATGGCCCATCTCGTGGGCCAGGGTGAACTGGCAGTCCAGATTGTCCTTGTGGTTCAGCAGGACATAGGGGTGGGGCCGGCTGTTGCCGGAGGAGTAGGCGCCGCTGCGCTTGCCGACGTTCTCGTACACGTCGATCCAGCGGTTGCTGAAGCCCTCCTTCAGCAGGTCCACATAGTCGTCACCCAGCACCTGCAGGGCCTCCAGAACGGTCTCCTTGGCCTGCTCATAGGTAATGGCCTGGTCGGCGTCGGCCACGATGGGGGTGTATACATCGTACATGTGCAGCTCGTCCACGCCCAGCAGCTTCTTGCGCAGGGCCACATAGCGATACATCTTGTCCAGGTTGTTGTGAACGGCCTCAATGAGGTTCATGTACACGGGCACGGGCACCTCGGTAGCGTCCAGAGAGGCCTGGATGGTGCTGTCGTAATGGCGGGCGTTGGCAAAGAAGCACAGCTGCTTGAACTGACCGTCCAGGGTGGCGGCAATGGTGTTCTTATACTGGCCCAGCTGCTTGTAATACGTCTCAAAGGCCCGGCGGCGCAGCTCCCGGTCGGGGCTGGTCAGCAGGGGGACGAAGGTGGCGTCCGTCAGGGGATGGACGTTGCCCTGGCTGTCGGTGACATCGGGGAAGATCTGGTCGGCGTTGCGGAAAACGCCGGCGATGTTCTCGGAGGCGTTGGCCATTTCACCGGCGGAGGCCAGCAGACGCTCCTCGGCAGGGGAGAGAATGTGGTCCTTGCGGCGGCGGATCTGGTACAGGCTGCGGCGATACGTCTCCAGCTCCGGCTGCTGGGCGTAGAACCGGTCCAGCGTTTCATCGGCAATGGCCATGATCTCAGGCGTTGCGAAGGCGGCGGCGCTGGCGATGGACACATATACGTTCATGGCCTTGCCGCGGACATCCTGATAGAAGCTGTTGCCGGTATCCTCGTCGCCCTTGCAGCTGGCGTAGCCCATGAGCACGCCGAGCCGCAGCTCGATCTCGTCCTGCAGCCGGAACCAGGCCAGCAGATCCTGGGCACTGCGGGCCAGAGTGCCCTGAAAGGCGGCAATTTTGGCGGGGAATTCCTTCATGGCCTCGTATTCCGCCATCCACGCCTGATCGCTTTCAAACATATCCTTCAGGTTCCAGGTCATCTCCTCCGGAACCTCGCTGCGCTTGGGAATGCTCTGATTGGTCATAGAATTACCCCTCCATAAATCTTGTCGGATCTCGTCGATTCAACTGGGGAACATTATAGCACACTGTTATTCCATTTGCAAACCATCCTGCGGCCAGGAGAAGATTTTTTTTGCGGCCCGGTGTCTGCCCACCGGCGGCGCACATATACTGGGGCGGGAGGAGATGAGGAATGGATTTTGGAATCGCAGGCGTGGCGGCCATTACGGTGATCGCCTATGCGGCGGGTCAGGCCATGAAGGCCTGGGGCCGCGGGGAGCGGTGGATCCCCACGGTGTGCGCCGTTCTGGGCGGCATCCTGGGGGTGGTGGGCCTGTATGTGATGCCGGGCTTTCCGGCGAATGACGTCATCACCGCCGCCGCCATCGGCATGGTGTCCGGGCTGGCGGCCACCGGCGCGCACCAGGCGGTGAAGCAGCTGTGCACCGGGCCGGACTGCGGAAAAACGCAGTAGCCCATTATCGGACGGGGAGGCCGCGGCTTTCCCGCCCGGAAAAAAACCGAAAAAATTTGAAAAAAAGTGTTGACAAATCAGGGCTGCCGTACTATACTGAGCAAGTCGACAGCGATGAACCAAAATCGCTGGAGTGAATATGGGGGTATAGCTCAGCTGGGAGCCCGGTTGAAGCGGTAAACACCCCCCTGCACTTAAAACTCAATATTTACACTCTCTTCCACATGGGGGTATAGCTCAGCTGGGAGAGCGCTTGAATGGCATTCAAGAGGTCAGCGGTTCGATCCCGCTTATCTCCACCATCACAGAGAGTGTGAAGAAAACCTCACTTCTTTGGAAGTGGGGTTTTTGCTTTATGCAGCGATTGCCGAAATGTCCAGCCCAGCACTGAACTGCTCAAAGTCAATATTGAAGTCGATATGCAGCCGATAGTCCCGATACACCTCCACACGCCGGATCAGGCAGTTCACAATCATTTTCTTTGACTCCGTGCTGGCGCTGTCGTACATATCCGCCCATGAAATAATATCGTCATACTGAGCGTTTAAGGCGTCCAGCATGGCCTGTCCCTCATCGTAGGCCGCCTGCGCCGCCTCCATAGTGTGCTGAACTTCGAGACATTTTGTCTCACAGTCAGAAATCAAAGAACCAAGCAAATCCTGCGAAAAAGCACTTTCGCCCCGGAGAGATTTTATGACCTCTGCCCGGAGCGTATCAAGCTCGGCGGCGGCCTTGGCGTAGTCTGATTTTGCACTTTTGAGAAGTGCCTTCCGTTCTTCCATCTTTTCACGGTAGCGGATATTAACGATCTCGCTTTTAGGGATTGCTTTCATTCGCTCGAAGATCTGCCGCACCACTTTATCAATGATACCGTCAAGAATATGCGCTGTGTAGCCAGTCTGCCCATCACATTCGGTTTGCTTGCGTGTCTTGCCGTAGCAGATATACCGCACACGCTTTACAATGCGGTGAGCATCTTCCTTGCATGGATAAGCCTTGCCGTTGGTGGTGAGCGCCAACCGGGAGCCACAATGCCCGCAAAAGACATTCCCGGCCAGCAAGGACTGACCACGGGTATTCAGCGGTACACGCCGTTCCTGTTCGGCGGAGTTGGCACGGGAGGTACGAATGTGTTGTGCGGCCTCGAATAGCTCCGGCGTTATGATTTGCAAGTGGGGCAGCGTTTGGGAGCGGCTTTCGCCGCTGCGAAGCACCCCGGTATATGTCAGATTGCAAATGATACCCCGGATGCTGGCGTGATGCCACATTTTACCCGTTCTCGCCCGATAGCCGAGGTTATTTAAGTAGGTGGCGATCCGTTGAGCACCGAAACCCTCATGCACATATTTGTCAAAGATGATCCGTACCACAGCGGCCTCGGCCTCGTTGACAGCCAGTTCAAAAACCTCGTGCTTGCGTTTATTGAAGCGCCCACTCTTTACAAGGTCATATCCATAAGGAGCAAGACCGCCCTTGAAACCGCCGTCCTCGACGAGCTGGCCGAGAGCGGTTTTTGTGCGTATTGAAGTTTTTTCGCTTTCACCGTCAGCCTGCCAAAAGCGGATGTAGTTGGTGAGCTTGTCCGTGTGATTATCAAAACGCTGCTCACCCTCCTGCGTACTCCAGACCCGGATGCCGTTCTTAACAAACCATTCCACCACGAAAGGCGTTTCGTCAGCGATACGCCCGATACGGTCAAACATGAACACAAGCAGAATATCGAATTTTCCCTGCTTGGCTCGTTCCTTGATGATTTGCAGCTTGTCCCGGTTTTCGGCTCTAACCTTATGCCCGGACACGCCGTCCTCCTGCTCCTCGTGAACAATCGTCCAGCCCATTTTTTCACAGAAGCGATGGCACTCTCTGCGCTGCATGGGAATGTCGGCTTGGCTTTTGTCGTTGTAGTCCACCTGCTTGTCGGTAGACACGCGGTATAGGCAATCGACCCGATTACCTGTCATCATTCTGTTTTCTATCATATTGATCCGTCCTTTCATTTGTCGATGGGTCAATGAAAAAACGCAATCAATACGCGGGGAATATGAAGTTTTCAAGGTACATAGGGACTACCCCCACTATTATTATCCCTCTGTTCGGGAGGGATTGCAAGGATGTCGCCGGAGCTATTTTTTACCGTATTGTTGGTAAAAGAAGATAATAAAATTTGCTTTACATGATGGAGCGCTGCCGCATTTTTGCAGTCTGCAAAGCTGGCGGTGATGGCGTAGCCATCCACAGCAAATGCGGTATGTTGTTTTCTCTGCTGCATAAAGACCTCCTTTTCAATTCTCGGCAACAGGGAAAGGCCAGCGCCTCATAAAAGCGCTGGCCTACGACTTATGACCTTGGGACGAAATGTCCCAAGGTGTTTTTGAAAGGCGGGAGCGCCGCACCCGCTCCTGTTGGCCTGTCATAAGACAGCTCATATTCAATGCGACGCTCCCTCACAGCGGACAGCGACGATCCGTGACGGAGCATCAACTACCTTGCTGCGGAGAAGTGAAAACTACCTCTCATATACCAAGGACAAAAATCGGGCAAATGGAGCCTCACTCACAGAACTTTTTTCAAATATTTTTTCATAGCAGCCATGCCGCGCTTCACCGAGCGCCGGACAACGCTCTTGTCAACGCCTTGCTCCCGAGCGATTTGGCGATAGCTTTTGCCGAGGATCAGATGCGCCTCTACCCGGACGCCCTGCACCTCCGGCAGAGAATTGAGGGCATTCCACAGGTGGACGAACAGCTCCATACGATCCAGAAGCTCCTGCGGCGTCGGCTCATGCAGGCAGGCCGAGTATTCGATCCCATCGTCACAGTCGAGGGAATACTGCGCCTTGTTGCGGGTCGTGCGCCGCTGATGGGCTGCCTCATACAGCTTGTCCGCCTTCAGCTCGGCGGCCACTTCGTCGGAAACTTCGATGTATTCATCATGGGTGTACCAAGCGTAAAAGTCCTTCAGATTGATGGTCGTCATTTGTATTTCCTCCATTCGGTTCATGTGTGGGTGGGTGAACAGAACGGAGGAACGGCGGGGATCGGCAGCCGGGGCTGACTACCTTGGGACAAATTGTCCCAAGGTGCAGGTATATAAAAACGCCCGCACAGCATGACGCTATGCGGACACAAGCAAATAAAGTTCTTGTTACATGATGTTTAATTTCACATTCAAAGCCGGAATGCTCCGACGGAGGGGCTACGCTTTTTTTAGCTGGTGCAGATCATGGACGCTGCGAAAAAGAAAAATGGACACAGCGATACCTCCTCGGACACCGCCGTATCCTTAAAAAAGGGCGACTTTAACACACCCCCGTTAATCTATTTTTTCAAAAGGAAAACGGCAGCTTGAAATACAATATTTCAAAACCGCCGTTCTGCGCCGCAAGGCCGATTGCAACGGTCTTGTTTTGATGCCAGCGCAGTTGCTATCAAAAGAAAAGAGCCGATAAACCGTGTGCCTGTTGGCTACGGGTTATCGGCTCTGCGTCTGTGCGTCTGGCTCCTTGATAACTATGATATTTAGTTGATAAGCTCGGATTAGATTTTCTTGTTTGCATTTTGGGCAATACAGAGGAAAGTTCTCAAGCACCGTATCGCCCCGAATTTTGATGCGTGTCTTATTTCTGCATATTGGACATAGAATCCAGTTGTTTTCAATCATTAGGTGCCACCTTACTTCTTGCATAACGCCTTTTTCTAAAAATGCTGAGTGACGCACGATAGGACAGGTAGAGGAGTAATGCCATACCGATAATAAGCAGTGTATAGGCAAGGAATGAAGATGCGGCGAAAAAGGCGGTATCAAGACCAGTAGACCGTATTACCGCACAGACCATGATGGCGGCGATCATTGCCCCGGTGCAGTTTGACTGTTTGAAAACAAAGCCCGAGGGGACACCCAAACAGATTGTAAGCACCGTACAACACATACCTAAAACAAGGTTTGGTACAACTGTGGTGAACGAAAAATGTCCTGTAAAAGCAGCAATGATACAAAGCAAGAAAGTCAACACAGAGAGGCTAACAAACAGTATTCCGCTGAACAGGTAGCGCCCGACAACAATCTCCTTATCCGTGATAGGGAGAACCGGTAAGTAATTCTTCCAATCGCTCTTTTCCTCGATTTTAACCAATTCGGTCAGAAAAGCAACGCCCATCAGCGGGAGCAGCAGTGAAATATACGGGATTGCCGCTTGTGGAATGAAAATGCAGGCGCACAGTAATAGGATGATGCCTAACAGACGGTAAGCGGGTTTACATATCTTTTTGAATACGATAAGATCTTTTGCGACCAAACCAATCATAGCGACCCTCCCTTGATATACAAAAGCATGATGTCATCTAAGGTGGCCGGGTCGATTACGCAGCCCTTGTATTTCCGAGCAGCAACTTCTCGGTCTGCCACCAAAATTTGATATTCATAATCCCGTTTTCTCCACGCCAATATATCGCCACGGTCAATTTCTCTAAATAGCTTTTCCCCACAATGGATCAGTCCATAGTGGTAGATCAATTCGTCCTTCGACTCAAAGAACAGCAGTCTACCCTCATGCAGAAAAGCTATATAATCCGCAATCTTAGAGAGGTCACTCATAATATGTGTAGAAAAGAGAACGCCGCGTTCCTCGCTCTGAACAAAGTCTAACAGCAAATCAAGCATATCATCCCGCATAACGGGATCAAGCCCGCTTGTTGCCTCGTCCAGCAATAACAATTCAGCATGATGGGCAAGGGCAATCGCAAAGTTCATCTTTACTTTCATACCCTTTGAAAATGAGCCGATTTCCTGTTTCACAGGTAAATCAAACCTATTCAATAGATCCCGGTAGCGGTTGGAGTCCCATTGGGCATAGATTTGACGCATGATGGTTTCAATGTCTGCGGGAGAGAACATAAAGGGAAGATTACATTCGTCCTGCACAACGCCTATCCGCTGTTTGACCTCTTTTTCATGGGAAAGATTATCTTGCCCGAAAACAAGAATATCTCCGCTGTCCTTGGTAACAGCATTGAGGATCAGGTTCATGGTGGTTGTTTTTCCCGCACCGTTCTCCCCAATCAAACCGACAATGCTGCCGCTTGGAACATTGAGGGTCAAATGGTCTAAGTAAAAATCGGGGTAGCGTTTTGTCAGGTCTGCAATTTGCAAAATGCTTTCCATCGTCAGCCCTCCTCTTTATAGAACATCGCCAGCATCTCAACCAATTTACTCAAAGGGATACCGCCGGAGCGTGCAATATCGGCAGCCTCTTGGAGATGTTCTTCCGCCCGGCGCTGTTGTTCCTCTTGAAAGAAATCTTTATTCTGTGCCGATACGAAACTGCCACGGCCTACTGTTGTTTCAATAAAGCCATCACGATGCAGATCTTCATAGGCTTTCTGCACTGTAATGACGCTGATATGAAGCGACTTTGCCAGTGCCCGCATAGACGGAATCGGGTCGCCGGTTTGAAGCTCACCGCTCATGATCATAGCTTTCATTTGAGAAGTGATCTGCTCATAAATAGGTTTGCTGGTGTTACTGCTGATAATGATTTCCATGAGGCTGCGCCTCCTGTCATATAATGTACTTGTTTGATAAGTACATTATATGCTACACCGCAGCCATTGTCAACTATGAGAATTTGCTCGGCAAATATATGAAATTAAATATGCAGAGGAGTGAAATATAACATCGTTCAAATGCTATTACCCGAAATGTAAAATTACATTAGGTGGTGATGCTATGAAAATTGAACGGGACGAGCGCAAATTTGACTTTCACGGGATTGGACTTGCCATTAAGAAAGCCCGTGAGCGCGAGGGTATGACGCAGGAGCAGTTAGGATACATTGTTGACCGTGATCCGCGTACCATTATGTATCACGAAAATGACGGACAGCATCCGAGCCTCAATGCCTTTTACCAAATGGTAACAATGTTCGGTATCTCCGTAGATGAATACTTCTACCCCGATATGAGCGCCGATGAAGCCGCAAAGAAGCGGATCAACATTCAACTTAATTCTCTCAACGAAAGCGAGCTGCGGCTCGTCGAGGGCATTATCAACGCGATCATAGAAAACCGTGAAACGGAGGGAGCGTAAGAAACGGCGCTGCCTCCGTTTTTCCGTGGGATTTCCGGGGAACGCACTAACGGCAAGCAGGGCAAGTGTAGCCACACTTGCTATTTTTGCATCCCGGCGGGCTGCAAAAACGCTTGTTGGGGAGCCTCCCCAAACCCGGCTTTGGGACTCGTCAGCACAAACTCCGCTATGCTACTTTGGGACAAAATGTCCCAAAATCCGCCCGCTCCGTTGTGCCTCCTCTCCCCACAAAGTCTTGCGACTTTGCGGGGCACCCCATGCCCAAAGTAATTTGTCTGCGTCACCGTTCGCTATCGCTCCTGTTCCTTTTTGCGCTGGCCGTCCGTGACACCCAGCAGATGGTCGATGTTGGCTTTGACCGCCACGGCCTGCCGCATTTCCTCCTGCGCCGAGCGGTACTCGATATAGAGTGCCTTTTTCCGCGCCGCCAGTTGGCGGCGTTTTTCTTTTAGCTCTGTCATCTTGGGCAGTTTCTCACCGCCCAGCAGCTCGGCCATCGTAGCCTTGGCCGCCCGGTAGTCCGCCAGCTCCGCCTCATGCTTGGCAAGGTATTTTCGGCTGTACTTGGCAGCCTTATACCCGTCAAAGACGGGGCGGGTCTTGGCATACTGCACCACGGTTCCCATCAGCTCGGAGGTTGCGGACAGGTCAGCATCTGTCCGCCGGAGCTGCTCGGTCAGGGAATGAAAACGGGAAACGGCATCCTCGGCCTTGGCGGAGAGCTGGTCATATTCGGTGATGTTCTGCTCCTGCATGAATTGAAGCGCCGCCGCCATCTGTTTGAGGTTGTAGACCTTTGCCCACCGTGCATAGGCTGCCCCCTTGCCAGAGCGCAGGCGCTCCTGTATATCCACGATTAGATTGACCCGGCGAGGGGGAACAGGCGCAGGAACAGGCTGCTCCGGGATCGGACGCTCCCCGGCGATGACGGCCTTGATGCCCTCGGGATCGTAGCCGTCCCCGAGGGTGGACGCCCGCAGCCGGGTCGCCCGCTCCTGCCCCGGAACAA
>ENA-ORRL01000684-ORRL01000684.1-human-gut-metagenome-genome-assembly--contig:-NODE-684-length-33288-cov-9.750489_pt1 | contig 33288 bp, 10 predicted proteins | sample MGYA00242175_ERZ509134 | MGnify/ENA primary metagenome ERZ509134 (study PRJEB26280, sample SAMEA2338660) | human gut metagenome | biome: human gut; feature: human-associated habitat; material: faeces... | reverse complement strand
TTCTTTTCCGTATCGCCAATTTATATGCTTATCCCCACTAAATTTCTACTGACCCAAAAAAAGGAGGACTACTTAAAAGCACAAAAGAAAAAGTCCTGTAAATCGAAAGATTTACAGGACTCTGTGCGGAGAGAGAGGGATTCGAACCCCCGGAGGTTTGACCCTCAACGGTTTTCAAGACCGCCGCAATCGACCACTCTGCCATCTCTCCGAAAATCCGTCCGGCTTTAGTCGGACGATTTTCTGTATTTCTTCCGCGGAGAGGACGAGATTCGAACTCGTGGTAGAGAATAACCCCTACGACAGTTTAGCAAACTGTTGGTTTCAGCCACTCACCCACCTCTCCAGTGGTTCGCTTTTGCGAGTGCAAAGATATATCAGATATTTCAGTCTGCCAAATTTTTTGGGATGTTTTTTTGCAGTTATTTTTCACAATATATGCAAGTCGTTGTCTGTCAGCGGTGGTTGCGGAACGTTGTGGTTGCGGAGTTTTGCAATGCGGCAAATTTTAAGTATGTTTGCATATGCATCTCGGCAGAGCAGGTCCAATCAAGGATGGATGCTTTGCGCTCGATTTGCACTGTCTTATGGTGAAAAATAAGGATATGGGAGAAACTGCGATATCATTGGTGGAGTTCAATCGGCGCATCGGCGGCTTGCTGCACGATGCGTCGGTGCAGCGGTGCTGGGTTGTGGCAGAGACAAGCGACGTGCGTCAGAGCGGCGGTCACTGCTATCTTGAGTTGGTGCAGAAGGATGCACAGACGGGGCAGACGCTTGCCCGTATGCGTGGCATTGTCTGGGCGAGTGTGTATGCCCGTCTGCGTTGTGAGTTTGAGAGAGCCACGGGGCAGCCGTTTGCGTCGGGAATGAATGTGATGGTTGAGGTCAGTGCCAATTTCCATGAGCAGTACGGGCTGTCGGTGGTGATAACCGGCATCAATCCCACTTATACGCTCGGCGACATGGCCCGTCAGCGCCTGGAGATACTCAACCGGCTGAGGAGCGAGGGCATAATTGATATGAACAAGCAGTTGCCGTGGGCCGACGTCGCTCAGCGTGTCGCTGTGATTTCTGCCGCTGGCGCTGCTGGATATGGCGATTTTATGAATCAGCTTCACAACAACCCGTCGGGCATCAAGTTCTACACGTGTCTTTTCCCGGCGGTGATGCAGGGGCAGAGCACGGTGACATCGGTCATCGCCGCTTTGGAGCGCATCAACGACTATGCCGATCTTTTCGACTGTGTGGTGATAATCCGTGGTGGCGGCTCGACGAGCGATTTGAATTCGTTCGACAACTATGACCTTGCTGCCAACGTAGCGCAGTTTCCGTTGCCGGTGATATGTGGCATCGGGCACGACCGCGACAATACGGTGGCCGACTCGGTGGCGTCGGTGAGGGTGAAGCCGCCCACGGCTGCCGCAGAATGGCTGCTCGACCGAGCGCAGTCGGCTCTCGACCATGTCAACGCACTCACAGATATGGTGGTCGACTCTGCCACGCAGATGCTTTCTGGCGCACGTCAGCAGCTGGCATATTTCACAAGCGGCATTCCGTTGATGGCCGACAACATCGTGGTGCGCCACCGCGCCCGTCTTCAGCAGATTGCCGCGGCGATACCTGTTGTGGCGGCACGGCGCATCGACGGCGCGGGCAAGGATTTGGTGTTTGCCTCACAACGGGTGGCAATGGCGGCACGGCAGTGTGTGGCTAACGAGCGGCAGCGCGTGACGGGGCTTGAGAAGCAGGTCGAGCTGCTGTCGCCCGACCGCGTGTTGCGCCGTGGCTATTCGCTGACGCTTCGCGACGGACATGTGGTCACCTCTGCCTCGTCGCTCCGTGCCGGTGACAGTCTCGTCACCCGCTTTGCCGACGGCGAGCGAACGTCGGTGGTGGAGTGAGGTTCTTGAAGAAAAAAGTTGATTGTAAATGGATTAAATATAATGCTATGAAGCTTGAAAAAGGGATATATGAAAATTTGATAGACAGCAAATTGGCTGCCGACATAAAAGTTAGTGAAGAGAATGGACTGATTTGCAGCAAAGATGCGATGGATGCTGCGGAATCGTCAAGGATGCTTGCAGAATATCTTGCGGAGGCAGTCAGAAGAAAATTGGATGACAGCGAAAAGTCGTTGGAGAATAAAAAAGATTTGGTTAATGCAATCCTTGATACGGAAATCTTTGCTGGCGACAAATCTGCGATTGTCGAGACCAATCTTCTTACGGAAGTCATGGACAGGCGGGAAGCGGCAGAGCGTAAAGCTGTCAAGAGGGAGGCGCTTCGGCCGCGCACGGGTTTCCGTGTCAGCAATCTTTTCACGGGAGGGCAATCGGCTGTGCAACTTGGACAAGAGATTGTCAGAGACATTGCATCCGCCGACAGAATATGCATTATTGTGTCGTTTCTTAGATTGTCGGGTATAAGGATGCTGCTTGAAGATTTAAGGCGGTTTTGTGAGGTTGATGGACATAGACTGCAGATAATAACGACTACTTATTGTGGGATAACAGAGGCAAAGGCGGTGGAGCAACTGGCGTCATTGCCAAATACGGAGATAAGGATTTCCTATAACACCGAGATAGAGCGGTTGCATGCCAAGGCTTATATTTTTGTCAGAAATTCAGGCTTGAGCACGGCTTATATAGGGTCATCAAATCTCTCCAAGTCGGCTCAGACAGATGGCTTGGAGTGGAATCTAAGGGTGACGAATGTAGAAAATCCGCATATCATCAAATCTGCTCTTGCCACATTTGATATGTATTGGAACAGTGAAAATTTTGAGGATTTCGGAATTGGAGGGATTGAGAAATTCAACAGAGAGTTGAAGAGACAACGTGATGCCAAAGATCCGCAAAAGCAGTTTGAGATGTTTAATCGTTATCAAGTGCTTCCGCATCAGAAACAAATACTTGACCGACTGCAGGTGGAACGTGAGGAGAACGATATTTGGCGCAATCTGGTTGTTGCGGCTACGGGAACAGGAAAGACTGTAGTTGCGGCATTCGACTATAAGCGTTTCCACGAACACAACCGCAATAGAAGCCGATTGTTGTTTGTGGCTCATCGTAAAGAGATTTTGAAACAGTCGGAACGTACATTCCGGAGCGTGATGTGTGACCAGAACTTCGGAGAACGATGGGATGGGGAGTCTAAACCCGTCGCAGGTCTGGATCATTTGTTTATTTCGATAACAATGCTGAATAACCGGATGGACGACACGTTCAAAGAATTAGGCGCCGATTATTATGACTATATAGTTATTGACGAGGTGCATCATGCCGCGGCCGACAGTTATAAGAATATTATCTCGTTCTTTAAACCGAAAATTCTTCTCGGACTTACGGCTACACCGGAGAGAATGGACGGTCAAAGTTTGTTGCCGGATTTCGGAGGCAGGATAAGTGCTGAAATCCGTTTGCCACAGGCTCTTGACGAGGGTTTGCTGACACCGTTCCAATATTTCTGTATTTCGGACACTGTAGATTTGAGAGAAGATGGATTGATGCGTGGCGACAAGCTGATTGTCGATAAGCTTAGCGACAAACTGTGTGACGGGGAGCGTGTGAACTTGATAGTTAAGACACTGGGACGGTATCTGCCCGACGAACATAATTGCCGGGCATTGTGTTTCTGCTCCGACAAGAGGCATGCACAATTCATGGCGGAGCGATTCGCGGAAAATGGGCTGCGGTCGGGATGCCTGACATCGGATGTAAGTGCGGAAGAGCGGGTAAGGCTCAATTATGCCATACAAAAAGGTGAAATCAACTATCTGTTTGTGGTCGACATATTTAATGAGGGTGTTGATATCCCGGAAATCGACACTGTGCTGTTTCTGCGTCCAACCGACAGTTTGACGGTGTTTCTACAGCAATTGGGACGAGGCTTGCGCTTGTGTGAGAGCAAGGACTGTCTGACGGTGTTCGACTTTGTCGCTCAAATGAACAGGCGTTATGATTTCTCTGAAAAATTCAGAGCTCTGTCGCTTCAAAAAAAGGCTGACGTTAAAAAGCAGATTCAGGAAAACTTCCCGGATTTACCGCATGGCTGTGCTATTTTTATGGAGCGCAAAGCTCGGGAATACGTCTTGCAAAATATTCAGAAGGCAACGTTCCGTAAAAACATATTGATTGATATGTTGAGAAAGTGTGATGGCACACCGACTATATCTGAGTTTCTGAAGGACAATAGCTTTGATGTCCGAGTGCTGTATAATAAGAATTGCTGGACAAAAATTAAAAAGGAGGCGGGAAAATGCACTTATGACGAAGACCGTCTGACCAAATTGTTTGAAAAGGGGATAGGGCGATTGACGCATATTAACTCTGCTTCCCAAATCCGATTTATCCGTAGGTTCTTGAACGACGGCTGCAGCTGGCAGATGTCGGATAGAGAACGCTGTTTCGCCACGATGCTTTATTATGCGTTGTTTCAAGAACCTGTCAAGAATCTTGGATTCGGAAATATGCAGGAGGCGATTGAGACGATAAGAAATTATCCGTTGTTCGTTCAAGAAATAAGGGAGCTGACCGACTATATTATGGAAAACCTTGAATTTCGGACATCTGTGCTCAGCGAAGCTTATCCATCAGCTCTTGAATTGCATGGTTGCTACAGCCGTGAGGAGATATTCATTATATTTGGCCTGCAGGATGAAAACAAGCAGAGGAAAGGTCATGTGGCAGGATTGCAATATGTGGAGGACTGCGATACGGAGTTGTTTTTTGTCACGCTCAACAAATCAGATAAAGATTTCTCGCCAACGACCCAGTATGACGACTACTTTATCAGTGCCGACAGATTCCATTGGCAGTCGCAGAATCGGGATTCACATGGGAACAGAGGCGACCGTTATGTCCACAACAACGGACGGCGCTTTATGCTGTTTGTAAGGGAGAACAAGCGCGACGGTTTCGGCAACACTTCTCCGTATTACTGTATGGGCATGCTCAACTATCTTGACTCATATGGCGATTTCCCGATGAACATACGCTGGCAGTTGGAACAGCCAGCGTTGCCGCAATTCATCAAGGCCGTATAAGCAGTGCAATCTCCTGGGCGCACGGGGTTATCTGACGATGACTTTGGTGGTGCCGAAGAAGTAGAGCCCGGGCTGGAAGTCGCTGTATGTGGCAATGCCGGGCTGCACGTCAAGGATGCGGTAGAGTTGACCCGCTACCGTTACCACATTCAGTCTTGTTGCCATCGTGCTCTCGATGCGCACGCGCTGGTTGCCGATTGCGCGGACGGTTATATGGTCTTCTGTCTGTGTGTCATCCTCGTTCTCTTCCATGTCGGGCATAATGTTGTCGGCATTCTGTTCGGCGATGTTGATCACCGAAGTGTAGTCGTAACGGGCGTTTGACCTCGTTGCCGTCGGCGACATATATGTGCGGAACGGCGTCACTGTCGACAGCGATGAAGCATCGTCGAAAGCCGTGCCGCTGTCGTTCATTCCATACACATTGCCGTTGCTCACATTGATGGCGGAGAAAGTGCCGAGATGAGAGTATTTTCCGCCTACCATAGTTGCCATGCCTTTTGTGATTGGGATTGTTATTGCGCCGTACGACGTGTCGCCGGTGTGGTTGTCGCCGTAGGCGTTGAATGTCACGGTCTGAGCGTCTTCCCAAGCCCCGAAAATATCGTTGTAGAACGCACTTGATAGGTCGAACTCATAGTAGCGCGCACCAGGGAAGCGCACGATGTAGGGCACTTCGCCTGCAAGACGCAGGTAGTCTGGGTAATTGTGGGCTGTCGCATAGTATGGGTTGGCATACTGGTTGTAGAGTTTGTCGGCGTAGTTGTCGACGAAGAACGTATTCGCGAAAGTGTAGGAAACACCATTTGTCAAGGCATTGCCCGAAGCGTCGGTAGGGGAGAACAAGGCTGCACCAGGACGTTGGAACACTGCCGACGGCACATTTCCCTCGGTGGCAATCGACGTCAGTCCGCGTAGCCAATATTCATGGTGTAGCGAGTGGATGTTCTGACTTGGGTTGCCGGTTTCCGTGTCCGACGGTGAGCCGTAGAAATGCGTTATCTCGCCGTTGAGCGACGCGGCGACCTTGTCGACGGTAAACGGCAGGCAGATGCCTTCCCATGCGCCTTTGCTGTCCTCGGCATAGTGCAATGGCCGGCGCACATACCATGCGCGGTCGTTGACGTTGAAGGCGATGGGCACGCAGAGATTGTTGTTGTTGCAAGTCTCTCCATCTCCGTTCTCGTTGTCGGGAGTGCGCTCCACGAGGTGTAACAGAGTGGTGCTGTAGCCGTCGATGCCTTTGGTTATATGGTGTCCGTTTATCAAAGCCTCTCTTGTAGTCTCGTTGTAGTTGAGAGCCTTTTCCACCACGTCGTAGGCTTCGTTGCCTGTTGTCTCGTCATTATCGGCGGTGTAGACAAGTAGATTCTGCGTTATGCCGGCGTCTTCTCTGACAACGAAGTCGTTGAAACGGCTGGCGTTGTCGTCTATAGGAGGGTAGAAGATGCCACCGACTGTTTCCGTCGCTGCAGGAAGGTCGTGCAGGCAAGTGAAGTCGACAGCCGTGGTCGCGGAATCGTGCACGTAGGTGCTCATAGTGATTGAGCCATTGTTGTAGGCGTTGTAGTGGAACGCGTCGAGCGTCGTGTCGCCGTAGTAGGCTGCGGTGCGGTACACGCGGTTGCTCATATAGCTGTTCTGGTGCGAAGCGATATCGCATGGGTAGTTGTCGGGGTTGTGCTGAAGCGACTGTCCCCAGAAGAGGAAGTCGTTCATAAGTTCAGTGCCGCTGTTGTTGGCGTTGAACAGAGGCGTGTAGACAACAGGTGTCGGGATGCTACCGTCGGCGTTGTATTTTACGCGCGGCGCGTCGAGCGGATGCGTCTTGTCGTGACGGGTCTCCACCTGTTCGTAGTTGGGGGTGTCGCCACCCTTTCCGATACGCAGATATGTGATGCCGGTGTTTTTGCCGGTGATGGCATCCGTGCGGCACGCATACTGATAGTCGCCGTTGGCATAGTAGGCTGACACGTATTTCAGAATCTCGTTGTCGGCGTCAGCCTCAGTGCTTGATGTTGTCGCCGCGTCGCGGTGGCGAGCGCGTAGATAATACTCGTTGAGGTCGTATGCCACCCGTCCAAGTCGGAAATCCTCCGTGGTGTAGCCCTTGTCGGGAGAGCCGTCCCAGCGATAGACCACAGGCGTCAATCCGCTTTTGCCCGATGCCGGCGCATACTCGAAGCAGCAGTGGTAGTTTCCGATTTTGCCGTCGGCAGTCAAGTTGGATATTTTTCCGGAAGCAAGTCCGAGGTTATAGATATTGCCAGAGCTTTCGATGTTGTTGAAAAGAGATTTTCCCGAAGGGATGCCGCTGATCACGTGACCATCGCCATGCAGTATTCCCGCGAAGTCGGAAATGTAGTATCCGCCCTTGTCGGTTGCTTCCAGAGCAATGTCGTTCTGCAGGAAGAACTGAGCTTTTGCGCCATAGCGCGGAGCGTTGCTGTCAGTTCCGATAGAGTCGACGAAAGCGACAAATGCAGAGAGGTCGCTCTTGTCGGAAATGTAGATTCGCGGTTCCGGCAACGGGTCTGATTCCGTAGTGTCAAGGCTTTCCTCATTGACGCGGGTTATCGCCTCGGCAAGATGCAGGTTTATACCAGCCTTGTGGGGATCCATGCGGTGGTAGTTGTGCACGACAAACTTGTCGGCGTCGTGCATGCCCACCTCCAGAATGTCGTTGAGTCCCGTTATCGAGACACCGAGTTGAATGCCGTAGCCGTTCATATAGTAATAAACAGGGACGTCGAGAAGGTCGTCGGTCTTGTCGTAGTGACAGCCCGCAAACAGACCTTTGCCACTTTCATCGGCTTGGTTGAAAGTGTCGTAGCCTGTTGCCACGTTGTTGCTGATATTTTCTTTAGTCCACGGCGTGGTGTCTTTAAACTCCCACTTGCCGTCGGCTCCCATTTGCCGCTTTCCGATGCGCCAGTAGTAGCCGTTGACCGCAAACGACTGGTCTGCGCTGACCACGATGTTGTCTTTGGTTACGCGCACCATCTCGCCCGGCAGCGCGCAGTTTCCGATAGTGATTTGTCCGCTGACGGTTGGCCCCTGCACATATTCGATTGTCAGATAGATTGTGTAGGTGTATTCGCGCGGAACGTAGTATACCGTAGGGTTGCTCTCGTCGATTGTGACGTTGGAGATGTTGTCCACCTTTTCATACTTTTTGTTGACGGTGTTGTATGTGAAGAGGTTGTCAATCTTTACAAACTCTTCGGTCTGAGGCTGGTAGTAGGTGTTGTCGGCGTCGAGGTTGCCCGATTCCACCAGTTCGTAGCCTGTTTCGGTCTTCTTGTAGAATTTACCCGTGTTGGTGTATATCGGCTTGTTGTCGGTCTCACTGACATATTCCTCGTAGGCTGGCGCCTTCAGCACGAGCGTTGCCATACTCTTTCTGCCGAGGTGCTTGTCGAAGTAGTCGGGCTCAACGTAGTTTGTGTTGTCGACCATGTCAACCAGACGGAACGAAATCTTGGCATCCTCCTTCAGCCCTGCGGGCAGCGAGTTGTTGAAAAGGGTGGCTTCGTCGTCGCCCTTTTCTCTCATCGACAGCAGTGCGGCAAAGCCTTTCGACGCCTTGTCGGGATCGTCGATGGAGGTTGCGCCTGAGAAGTTGTTGCTCTCCGCGCCGCCGACATATAGTTTGTAGCCTCCGGCAACCGCGTCGGAATAGTATGTCTTGTCGGTTTCGTTGGTCTCGGTTCCTGTGAGATAGTTTCGATATTCCAGGTCGCTTGAGTATTGGCTCTTGTCGTCGGGATGGCCGCTGCGCATCTTCCAGTTGAAGATGCTTATAGGCTGGGTGCTCTTCAATCCGGCGAGAACGGTGAGTCCGTCCTTGTTGTCGCTATCGAATTCGAGTGGATTCTCTTTCGACGACTTGAACGTGTATCCGGAGATGTTGACATTGTAGTAATAATGGAATCCGGTGACATACCAATAGTGAACCTTCACGTCATCGACCGTCTTGTCCGATCCGGGCGCGGTGATGGCATGGTATCCTGTCGGGAAACAGTCGTCGACGATGTATCGGCCCTTGTGGTATGGGAACACAAAGTTGCCGGTGGTCTCGAGGAAGTCCTCCTCGTGGGAGTCGCCGTCATGCCGCTTGTGATTGTTGTCGGCATACACATAGCCTCCGCCCTCATCCTCGCGGACGTTGATAAGGTTCATTTCCACAACGCCGTAGATTGGGCCGTACAGTTTGTTTTCCACCACTTTTTTACGGTCGGAGTCGTATGTTTCATGACAAAGTTGAATCTTCATTGCGTATCCCGAAGCGATGCCGATCATGTTCATTGCCGTTCCGTCGTTTCGTTTCTGGAACTCTCCGAACGGATCCTCGGCGTCTTCCTTGTCCTTGTTGGCGTTATAGTCGTCGATGTAGTGCTGCTTGACGCCCTGGTACGACATTCCGGCAAAGGCAGTGTTGTCGGTAGAGGCGGCGGCAAGCTGACCGTTGCGGTTGCGCCACATCCCGCTGCTGAAATCCACATTCGACGTGATTGCGCTTACATAGAGGATATTGTTTGAGAATCCCATGTAATTGCGGGCTTTCGTGCTGTATCTGAAGTCCGTGTTGTTGTCGGGCTTCGCTTCCAGATTTCCATTGCTGTCAAATCGGATGTCGTTTGCCACCATCTTGATTTCTCCGACACGGGCGATGGAGTAGGGCGTCTTGTCGACATTGTTAACCGTATAGTCGCGGGCGCCGAGCAGCGAGAAGCAGTTGTCCTCCAGGCGGATGATGTCGAGCCGCTGGAATGTGTTCAGAATCTTCGGATTGTCGATGGTGTGTCCGGCAAATCCATATCCTGTCAGGTCGGCGCTGCGGAAGCCCTGGGCATACGACAGGTGTCCGTCGCCGAAGATGCCTCCCTCGCTGTCGTATTCGTAAAACTCATTTTCTCTGATTCCCTCAAGTCCCGACGGCGGCGTTGCGCCCGATTTGAAGAAATATTTGTCCTGCAGCGAGATGTAGCGGTATGTGTATATGCCGTTGGCGGCATCGTCGTCGCTGGCATAGTGCTTGTAGTAATAGCCGTATAGGTCGGTGCCGTCGGGCAGTTGCACCGGTCTGATGTCCTGGTGGGAGATGGTGATATGTTCACTGTCCTTGTTGTCGCCGACAAGTACAAGCGTGTTGCCGCAGAATCCAGCCGTAGAGCCGCCGGGCAACAAATTAAGATCATCGCCGTTGCCGTTGGCGATTATGGCATAGTCGAGATTGTATTTGTCGGTTAGTTTCAGCACGGTTGTGTTGTTGGCTAATACCGAGCCTTGAGCCACCGAATATCCGCCGCCATAGACAGCCTCGTCAATGGTGATGTTGACGTTTTCCCAGCCCACCGACGGCGCGGCGGAAACTATCTTCTTGAAGTAGTGGGCGCGGTTTGCGTCGGTAATCGTGTCGCGCATGCCGTTGCCGTTGTCGATAGCCACGATGTCTTCGTAGACGCCCTGCGATATCCACTCGTCATTAAGCAGATATATGTGCTGCTTGATGGCAGGTGTCTTTTCCTTTCCGTTGTCGTTCTCAACTCCAAGATTCTTCCGGTCGGCGCGTTTAAGCTCATATCTGCCTCGGACATGGTTTTGGCGGTTGGTCGAGTAGTAGGTTGGATATCCCACAATCACCTGAGTGGAGCCATACACATAGCCCGAATACGAGCCGCCTGTGACGGCGCGGAATATGTGGCCGTTGAGTATCTTGATAGTCGAGTAGCCCACCACGTTGCCCTGCTGGCCTCCGCCGTAGACGAAGTTGGCAGAGACGCCCAGACCTTCCGGATTGCTGTCGGGGTCGACCACGCCGCAAGGCAGAAACTTGTTGCCGTCCATTTTTGGCTCGGAGCATTTCACCGATTCGCCGATTGTCACGTTTGCGATTCCGTAGATGTAGCTTTCCATACCGTATCCGGCACCGTAAACGTTGAGTGCGGAATATTCGGCAGACTTGACCAGCAGCTCGTTCGACTTCTCCAGTTTGTCCTTGTCCTTTCCAGCCAGCATGTCGCTCTGCAGGTTGATGAGGACGTCGCCAACGATTGTTCCGCTCTTGAAGCATCCGCCATACACATTTCCGCCGACGTATGCGCCGTTTTTCTCTTTAGGCATAAACTTGTTGCGGATGTTGAGTTTGATGAACGGATATTCAGAGTCGGCATCGCCGAGCAGATATCCGCCCCTGTGCTTGGCCTTGCCTTTGTAGTCGTAGTTGGTGTTGTTGCAACCGCCCACAATCTTGTCGGTTATAGTCAGTCCCTCAGGGAATGTGTATTCAAGCACATTTCCGATTTTTCCGCTTGTCTTCGGCATAACGTTCATATTACCGCGGTTTCCGCCGCAGCAGAACGTGCCGATTACGCAGTCGGTCAGCCCCTCTCCGGTCTCGCTGCCGTTCCATTTGAGCGAGCCTTGTATGTTGGTCTCCACCGGTTGGAAGTAGAGGTCGAGTAGGTACGGATACACAATCGGACGTTTGCTTTTTTCCGTAGGGAGATACACTGTGCTGATGTTTGCGTTTTCGGAGTCGTTGATCCAGTCGATAGGCTCAGCAAAATCCAGCTCCTGAGTGTAGTCGTTGATGTCGCCGTTCAGCTTCTGGAACATATTCATGAAGTCGTTGTCCTCCGACTTCACAAACAGCTCCTCGCCGTTGCATCCCATAAACACGCCGCCGATACGTACGTGGTTCCCGATGTTGACGCTGATGTCGCCGGCAGACTTGTCGGTATCTTCCGACGCCCCGTAGGCAAGCAGCTTCTGCACGGTTGCTGAGTTGCCGCCGCCATACACGTTTCCGTCGATGCGTACCGTGTCGGATGTCGACACACCCTGGATGTTGATGCTCACTTTGTTGGTCAGCGGACGCCATGAGTTGATGTTCACCATCTTCACCGCATCGCTTGTGGCTCTGGACTGCGTCATGTTCTCGCGCATAGGCACGGTGTAGACCAACGGCACCGTCTCGGAGTCGGGGTCGTTGGGATTGATGGGATAATACTCGTTGACCGTCACATTCTTGTTTCCGTTTCGGTCGGTGGCATACAGGTAGTTTCCGTTGCCTGCGCCATACACATCGCCAAACAGATGACCGCCGTAGATGTTGATGGTGGTTCCTGTGCCGCCGTTGTCCATGAAGTAGCCATTCTTGTTCAGTCCCACGTTGACATATCCCGACACGTCGTTGCCGCCATACACGTTGCCATGAATGAAAATGGCGGCATTGCTGTAGGTATGGGGACTTGTAGCCGGCTTGTTGTCGCCAATTCTCACAGTCGTGCTCTTAAGCACATCGCCCATAAATCCGCCTCCGAAAATGTCGTGGCAGTCGATGGCCTTCAGCTCCACGTCGGTTGAGTTGACTGAACTGTAGGTGCCTCCTCCGAACACACGACGGCAGAATACGCCACCGGAGCCCACGATGTGCGTGTCGCCGACCACTTTGCCGGAATATCCGCCACCGATGATGTCCATCACCGAGTAGCCGTTGAAAAAGTGCTTGTATTCCTCGCCTTTCACGATGTCGATGCCTTCGAGGATGCTTCCTCGTCCTTCCATTTCCACGTTCACATACGTGTCGCCCATCACGATGGCATTTTCGCCGAATCCTCCGCCGAACACGCTGAATTGCGGTGTGCCGATTTTTTCGTAGATTTCTTTCCACTCAATGCTTTCAAAGAAATTCTTGCCGGTGTCACGTCCAGCCACCATCTCTGTGCTGTTGTAAAGGAGTCCCTTTGTCATGGTGAGATAGGAGTTGTTGCCCACAACGCATGCTATGTTTCCGCCACCGTAAATATTGTGGTCCACTTTGAACTTACGTGCTTTAGGGTCGTACTGCGGAGAGTAAATCGTTCCGCCTACGATGCTGGCAGGACTCCATGTGCGTGCCTGCACATCCCATAATGCATGTGCCTGCACATTGCCTCCAAGAATCAGCAGGTTGGTGTTGCCAGTTACGTCGGCAGATGTCACCGCCACGCTTTCGCTGCCATTCTCAGTAATGGTTTCGACGCTTCCCAGACCACCTCCGTGAGCGCTTTGTCCGAACCATCCGTCGTAGATTGTCAGCAGGGTGTTGCCATACACTGTGCCGTTCTGGCAGCCGCCATAGAAGCGTTCCATGAGAGTGGGGTAGTTGTCGATGTCAACGGGATGCACCATGTTGGCGTCATCGTTTGGAGAGAGATATTCTTTCGTTGCGTCGTCCCAATAGGGGTAGTGCATCACCGGGCGGTCGAGGATGAGACACGAGTTGCCGTAAACGCCTCCGAGACTCTTGCTGTCGGCACACTCCCTGACAGAACGTCCTCTACCGCCTGCAAACACCTGCGACATCAAGGATCCGCCACGGATGTTTACGAGAGTGGTGCGGTTTGTCGGGGATAGATAGTTGTCGCGGGTGAACACCGCAGCGTCGGCTTTTTTGCTGCCTACATTCGCCAAGTCACCGCCGCCGTAGACTCTGCCGAATATCAATGTGCGTTCAATCAGTCCGAGGCCATTACGGTATTTGAACATTTTGCCATAGATGTGCACTTCGGTTTTCTCCACATGCGCCATGTCCGGGAAATCGATGAATCCGCCGTTCTTTTTTACAGACTCCACACCGGAACCTCCACCGTAGACACTATGGTTGACATCGCCTCCTTTGATGAAAACCATCGACTTGCCTTTCACCGAACCGAAGTCGTAGCCGCTGCCGCTGGAGAAGTCGCCGTAGGGCAGCGCTCCCAAACCAGCGCCAAAGATGTCGTGGCAGCCAAGTTGGCAGTCGGTTTCCACGTATGTGTCGCCCGTTACATATCCGGCATATCCGCCGCCATGAATCTGAAGCAGCACGAGTCCGGGCTCACCGATTTTCCAAGCCAGACGGCTGATGTGGTAACGGCGGAATATGTTTGGATCGCTCTCGCCGCCATCATAACTTCCGAAATAGAGTTTCTTGTCTTCCTTCGACAACTTGAGATAGTCGTTGTAGATGTCATCTTCAAGGTCGAGATATGTTTTAAAGTCATTGTTTTGATAGAGATAGCGGTATTTTATGCCGTTGATTGTTAATAAGCCGTCGTCGTCAAATTTTGCTCCTGGCTGCGCATAGACTTCGGTCTTTCCGACAGAAGTGTTGACACCATATCCCGCGCCGAACACTGAGAATGAAGGGCTGGAAACGTATATGCTGTTCATGAACCAGCAGAGCCCCTGCAAAGTGGTGTTTTCAAACATACTGATGGTTTTCCCCTTTGAGTCCTTTATGTCGTCGAGGGGGGAGTGGTTGATTATGACCACTGATTTGCCTGTGTTGGCAACAGAGGCGGAGCCGACATGGCAAGCCCTGTTTCCTCCGCCAAAGATGTTGTAGCTGTTGGTGAAGGTGAATCTGTCCAGATCGAAGAATTTCTTAGTATTCTCATTGTTTCTGATACGGTCGATGGCATTCTGTGCAAGAGGGTCGCCGATGTTGTCTAACGACGTTGCCCTGTCAATGGCATAGGCAATCTTTCGGAATTCGTTATTGTCCTTGCAGATGGGGCTGCTGTCTGACTCGGCGTCAAGCCATGTCGTGATGTTGCCGTTGCTGTCTGCTTTGCGGTTCCATATCCATGAACCTCCGTCGATTTGCACCTTTGTGTTGCCAAGGATGTCGGCATACGTGCCGGTGTTGGCTATGTCCTTCTTGCCGAGCACCTCCTTGTCGACAGTCAGCTCGCTGTCGATGTCAATGTCGCCATATCCTCCGCCATACACGTTCTTGCCCAGCATTCCGCCCTCGATGTGCACAAGCGTGTTGCCGTCGACCGTTCCGTATTCGCAACCGCCGTAGATGTCGCCCCAAACGCATGGCACCACATTGTCGATGCCGCTGTCAACGCCCGGATTGCTGTTGACCACGTGTACAAGCGTGTTGCCGTTGATGCGGCCGATGTTGTAGTATTGGTTTGCTTCAGCCTTTTTGCAGCCCACACCTCCGCCATACACGTTTCCAAAAATGTTGCCGCCGCGTATGTTGACAAACGACCGGTAGCCCTCGGCTTTGTAGCTGATGAATGAGCCGTCGGCTTGGTTGAGCGTCGAAGCGCTTGTCAGCAAGTCGGGCGAGTAGTAGTCGGAAGGTTTCACCTCTTGGAAAATGCCCACATTGGCATTGTCGCCGCCGCCGTACACGTTGCCGTAGATATTGGCGTTGTCGGCAACCTCCACCATGGTTGTGCCGATGACACGCGCCACGGTTATGAAGTGGGTTGAAGAGGCTGTCTCAGGCTTCAGTCCGGCACTTCCTCCAAACACGTCGCCGTGGGTGAAGGCACCGCGCATATATACCTCCGTATTGCCGCCAATCTGACCTGTGGTGTTGTCCTCGGTCGACGCGATGTCGCCGAAGCCGCCGCCAAACACACGGCGGATAAACGTTTTTCCGTCGACAGTGACTTTGGTGTTGCCAGCCACAGTGCCGGCATATCCGCCGCCCAACACAGCCCATACGGTGAAGTTTGGCGCTCCCATTGAATTGTCGAACGAAGGAGCATTTGGGTCAATATTGCCGTCGGGGCCAGGGCCGTTTTTGCCATAGTCGCCGTCAACGTTGACGGTTACATCGGTGCTGCCAACGGTCGTCAGCCGTCCGTATCCGCCGCCGAAGACACTGAAGTGAGGATTCTCGTTGTCGGTGTACGACTGTTTCCATTCATCGGTTGTCAGCAGTTCGTAAGGCGTCATGCCTTTCTGCATCATCACGGTGGCAAGGCCGGTGCCGTCGGCAGGGGTTGTTGTCACATTGCCGTCGGCGTCTTTGTATGTGCCCACGTTGCAGGCAAGATTGCCGCCGCCATAGATGTTGTGGGGATTCAGAAACTTGCCGTCGGCATAGAATTTTGATTTTTCGTATACAGTGTCCTCCGTGGCAGGCTCGTCGCCGGGGTTGTCGATGTCGGGGTCCCAGATGTAGAATATGTTTTCAACCGGATCCCACATCTTGAACCATATCACATTAATCGAGAAGCTGTCGTCAATCGGACCGTGGCCTACGCTTTGTGTGCCGCCCTCGTCCTGCGCCAGGGTCACGTTGGTGTTGCCGAGCACGTCGGCTGAAGTGACTGTGCCGTCGGTGATGTCGCCGTTTCCGCCTCCGAACACCTCTCCGGCGATGTTTCCGGCATAAATGTTGACATGCGTGTCGTTGGCAACCTGTGCAAGATTGCCGCCGCCGAAGATGTCGCCGTAAATGAAAGGAGCCTGCTGTGTGCTGCCCGCAAACGACACGTTGGCATTGCCGACAACCAGTCCCACCAGCTCAGGATGCTGTGTGCAGCCGTCGCCGGCGGCAAACGCTTGCGAGGCAGGGCGCAGACGGCGACCGTTGCCGCCGGCAAACACCGAGCCGCGGATGTCGGCGCTGTCGCCGATCACGACGTTTGTGGCGTTGCCGTCAAATTCTACAATCGCCATATCGCCTCCGCCATAGATGTTTTTGTAGAAAGTGCCGCCCATGATGTTCACGCTCGACTGTCCGTAGAGGCGAGCCATGTCGGAAAGCGTCTCTACGTTGGATGTGCCCATCTCCTTGGCGTCGGCCACTCCGTATCCGCCTCCGAACACAGGGCAGTAGAAAATGCCGCTGTTGATGTTCAGCTCCACGTTGCCATAGGTCTTGCCGAGGGCTTTGTAGTTGCCGGAATTGCCGCCGTAGGGGTTCTGCGAATAGAAAAAGTCAGTGCCACGTCCGCCGGCGAAAATGCCGTTGGTGCAATGAAACTCACCGCCGTTGATGGTGATCGACGCCACTGTGGCGCCAACCTTTCCGTAGACATTGCCTCCGCATTTGTTTGGAGTGGCGGCAGTGCTCGACCATAAGCCTTTGCTCATAAAACCGCTTCCTCCGCCATAGATACCGTCGATAGGGTCGGTGGTAGAGCCGAACTCTCCACCGTTGATTACAATCTTGGTGTTGGTGTTGGTTGGATCGACATCTGTGAACGACTCGAAATCATCGTTGTTGTAGCAGTGATACGTCACCAGACGATCCTTTGCCACGGCATACGGACCGTAGAGCATAACGTCGCCAGATGCATTCCAATAGGCGATGCTTTTATCGGGAGTGTGGCTGTCGGCATTGTCGTCGCCTTCGCCGATGCCGTTCATACCGCCTGCGCCAGCACCGTAGATTCCGCAGAAGATGTTGTCTTTCTTAGTGTTGCCGGCAGGCAGAATCTCGAATAAGCCGCCGTTGATGGTTATTGTGCTGTAGCCATAGAACGGGTTGTTGACAATCACGTTGCCGGTGTGTCCACGACCGGTGCTGCCGCCATACATCTCGGTGACAATAACACGGTTGTCAATCCATTCGTCGTTGTTGTGTTTTGAAGACGCCGGGTCGAGCATGATGTTTGCACGTCCCATATAGGTGTTGTTTGGCACGTAGTAGTCAGTGCCGTTGTAGGGTAGGATGAAGTCGCGCTGCGCACCCAGCGAACCGTTTACGACACGCGCCACCTTTCCGCTTCTGATTATTATGTCGACATCCGCATACATGGCACCCTCGTGGCTTCCGGCGAGAATGATCCCGGCATCGTAGTCGCTCTTGCGTTTGCTTGTTTCTCCCTTGATTTTCCTTTCCGGGTTGTGGGCATCGTTCCATTTGCGGTCAATGTCCATCTCGATTGTGCACTTTATCGGCAAGTTTGGAGTTCCCATCACTCCATTGTAGTCTTTCTCGGACGATGTCTGACGTCCGCCCGCGCAGATTGCTGAATATAAACCGGATTTGATTGATATTTTGAAACCCTCCTTGCCGTGAGGCATCGACTGCTCGAAATCGGAGATGTTCTTCTTGTTGCTCAGCGGAAAGAAACGGCCGTCGTTGTTGAAGCCGCCGAAGATGTGGAAGGCTGTGGTCACCGCGCCGTCGATAGTACCGTAGTTAGGGGAGTTCTGCCCGAAGCCGGTCATCTGTATGCCTTCGCCCATCTCCAGGCTGTTGTATTGGCAGTAGATAATCTTGTAGAACTCGCCGCCGTTGTTTGTCACCGGGTCGTTGTTGAATGTGATGTATTCAAATCGGGTGTCGCCCCATATCGGCAGACCCTTTTCGGCACCATAAATTTCGATAGTGCCCTTGTAGTCGGTGCCGTCCCAGTCGCCCGTGATGGTGGCGTTGCGGAAAAGAGGGGACTCTCCCTTTGCTTTAGCCCACTCGTCAAGCTTCAGCATGCTTTTGCCTCTGTTGTTTGAGGTGATGTTGAAACCCGTGTATTGATTGTTGGTCACGTCGGCATGGCTTGTGCCCATCAGCACGATGATGTTTTCATCCCAAGTACCCGTCTTGGAGAGCTTGCTGTAGGCGCCTTTCCACGTCTTCATTGCCTGTGTCGGGGAGTAGCCCCACTCCTCGTCGTCGTTGTCTTCGCCCTGTGCGTAGGTTGTGCCGTTGATGCTCACCGCCTCAGGACATAGGTACACCACGATAGTCACTTTGATGTTTTTGTGGAAAATGATGTTGCCACCGCTCTTTACGGTAACCGTACAGTTGTATTGGTTCTTGTTGGTGGCAGTTTCCGGGCGTACAAACTCGTTGGACGTTTCCGACAGCAAGGTTTCTTTGTCGTGCCATTCGTATGTGATGTCGAGCCCGAGTTCGTCGTTTGTGAAATTCTCTTTCGTGTCGTTTTTCACATTAACGATGTATGTGCCGGGCTTGGTGTCGTAGTCGAGTTCGGCAGTGATGCCGATAGCCTCGACGAGTACGGTGTTGGTGCGCTGGCTGCCGTCGACGGTCATGGCGTAGACATACTGGGAGTAGGTTTGTCGAGGCAGGGTGAACGGGTTGCAGGCAGTGCTGTTTACCTTTTCGCCCTCAGTGTTGTCGGTCGATGCATACCAGTTGTAGACATCGGAAGTGGTTTCTCCGTCTTCTGTTGTCACGGTGAGCACATCGCTCGTGCCGCGCTCCGCCTTCAGGGCAATCGAGCTGAAAGAGAACCGTTTGGAAGAGTTTGAATATAACCACGGCCTCTTGTCGAGGTTGTTTTGGTTGATGTACAGGTTGTTGAGCCCGGCAAACGTCTTTCCGAACGGCTCTCCTGTGGTTGCGTCGGTTGCCGAAATGTCTTTTTCAACGCCGTATTGGTTGTAGGCGTAGGTGTCGGCAGCCTTGTTGGCAGGAGTGTAGTACCATGTATCCTTCACCTTGCTTGCAAAGTTGTCGGCGGCTATAAACGCCATCACGCTGGCTTTTTTGCATTGGGTGGTGTTGGCGCTTGTCTTCAAGCCGGCACCGTGCACATAGATGTTTCTCGGCCATACGACATAGCCTGTTTGGTTGGCAAGTTTGCTTGCCGCACCGAAACCGCATGAAATTGTCACTTGTCCTTCCACACCGTTGAGTGCAGCGTTCCGGAACACATCAATCTCCGTGTCTGCGGAGATGTTGAATATTCTCAGACTCACGAAGTTGTTCAGATATCCGGCTATACCTCCAATTCTGAATTTGGTCTTTGTCGAGAAACTCTCGTTGTTGTCGGTGATTTTTGAGTTGCGGATTATGATGTTGCTGAGTTCCGCGTTCTGGGTCATGTCGGCAACCACAATACCCATCTTTACCGTGTAGTTGGCGTTGTTGAGAGGCATGTGCGCCTCGAGCTTCTCTATCAAGGCGTTGTCGATGATGAGGTTTGTGACAGCCGCATATTCATTCTCGTTGTTGCCCTTGCCGTTGAGTCGGGCGAACAGACCCCACGAAGCCTCTTTGGCTGTGTTGAAGCTCCATTTGATGAGCAAGTTGCTGACGGAGTGTCCGTCGCCGTCAAACTTTCCGGCGAAGAAATGTCCGTCGGAAGCCTTCGCGATGCCTTGAGCCGTGCCGATAGGAGTCCACAGACCCTTGCTTAGGTCGATGTCCTTGGTGAGTTTGAAATATTTCTGAGAAAACATTTGTAGCTCGGTGCCGTTGTTCACTTCATGCGCCAGTCTTGCCAATTCCAAGTCGTTGCTGATGAGGTAGGGCTTTTCCTTAGAGCCGTCGCCCTCGGTGCCGTCGGGATATAGCTGGTAAGAGTCGGCATAGAAATGGTTGCCGTCGTAGTCCACGCCATAGGCTTTCGGCTCGATGCTGAAAGCGATGGTCTGCGATGTGTTGTCGGCAGACGTGATTGTCACATCGCCGCTCCGAGTCTTGTTGGTCAGCGGCAGCGTGATGGTCTGTCCGCTGTCGGAAATGCCGTCGGTGACACTCTTGGAGTTCACTGTCCAAGCGAAAGAGCTTCCGGCAGGGATGTCGGCGGAAACGATGGAATATGCGACCGTGCCGTTTTTGAAATCCCATGAGGCTTTAATGTCGTTGCTGCTTAATCCTTGAGCCATGGTCAGATTGACTCCGGCAATCATAAGCATGAGCAGAGAGAAAAAAACTCGTGATATGCTATGTGTTGAATGTTTTCTCATTTTCCAAACACTTTATTGTCGTTATCTATTGTTAGTCTATCAATAATTGACCCGTATAGGCATCCTCGTCGGCAAGCACATACAGGTAGCGTGGCTGTATGAGGATGCGTATTGGGTTTATCATCGCAGTCTTGCCTGTTGTGAGGCTGCTGAAATTATCCTTGTTGATGGTTATTCCGGATGTTACGTTCTTTCGGGTGACGATGGTGGAACCGTCCTCCGCTATGAATTCCACGTCGTATTTGACATTGATGACAGGCAGGAATTTGGCATCGGGTATGGTGTAGATGTCGGCACCCCATTGCGTGTAGCCGGCAGATGTGACAATGACGGTCTGGGTGTTGTCGTCGTAGTCCGCGGAGCCGTAGCCTTTGTAGGCAATAGGGAATGGTGTCTCTACAAACGACTGACGTTTGATGTCGCTCCATGTTATTGCAGAGGCAGACCAACTTTTTGATGTTGTATTCCAGACATAGGAACGCGATATTGTGCACGATGTGGAGAAGCTGCCTGAAAGCGTCACGCTTTTGATGCGGAAGTGGCGGATGGCGTTCATCTTGGTACCGAGCATGAAGAGCAGCTTGTAGCCGGTGAGTGTCTGGTCGAATTTCAGACTGACCGTTCCGCCTCCGTTGCTATCGGAGATGGCTCCTTTGCTGCTCGGGACGGCGCAGATGATCGGCGCCGCCTTTGTGTCGTAGATTACCGGCACAGGGTTACCGTCGTCGCTCATGGCGAACGGAAACGAGAGGGTATATGTGTTGTTGGCGGTGCGCAGAAGAGTGGCGCCGTCGGTATATGGCATATATGCGAAGAAGTCGAACGACGAAGCCTTGGTGTATTCAGTCCAGCGCTTCTTTGTCGCAGTGTCCCAGCCGTATGTCGCTACGTTGTAGGTGGCAGTTTCATTGCTGAATATGGTGTTTGCAGCCGATGCATAGCGTTTCGGCATGTCGTAGTATCCGAACGTGCCCATCGTTGCGGGATGGCGCGTAGGGTCGTAGGCCTCGTAGGGGTTGGCGCGTGTCGCTGTTTTTTGCGGTTGCGCCGAGAATGAGATGTATCCGTGGTTGTCGGCTTGCTGTATGGGCATGTCGGAACCCTCGCAGGCAGAAAGCGTTGCGAGAAGCGCGATAGCGGTTATTTTTGAGATATGTTTCATTCTTGTAGTCAATTCTTTTTACCAGTCTTCAGTGCCTGAGCCGTTGTTTTTTATGTCGGCACCGGGAAGCCATTGCTCCACCATCAAATCGTTGAAAGAGATGCTGTCGCCAGTGTCGGACAATTTGAAAATGTATGTGTATTGGCAGCCCGCCTTCCACTGCATGTATTGCGCCGGCACTGTAGCCGACACCGTTTTTCCGCCAATGTTGATGGTTATGGTGTATGCTCCCTGTTCGTAGGGGATGTTGGCGAGCGGCGGCACGTAGTACCATTTATTGTAGAGAGTAGGGTCTTTGAGGATGTGTATCTGGTCGCCAGCCTCCTCGTAGGGAGTGGTGAGAACCAGGAGTCCGGACGCATCAGCCGCTTCCGACTTCGACATCGTGAGAGTCGGAAATGTGCCGACCGGAATTCCGGTGAGCGGATATGCGGCGTCGATGGTGCCGCGGAGAGGGGTGTCGGCATTTGCCGGTGTGTCGACGAAACGACTGTCGCGAAACTTGATGTTGCTTATCGCAACGTTGGTCGTTCCGTCAGGATAGGTGAAGCGGAAGCGCACCTTTGCGATTATCGGCGCGAAAGTCAGAGTGACGCACGACCCGTATGCCGGTGACGTCGACGAAGGGGAGGCAAGCCAAAGGCGGCTTGCGTATGGTGTTGAAGTAGCGGTTGCTGCTTCAGAATATTCAAAATTAAAAGACAAGGTAGCGGTAGCGTTGTCGCCCGAGCTGACCGAAGTCTTTACATCTGGATTGAAGGGACTGTATGCGAAAAAGCGGTAGCTCGTTGCCGAGTAGTCCCAATATTTTATTGTTTGCAGGGTGGCAGTTATAGGATTTTCAATGCCAGCATATTCCCAGTCGGCAGTGTTTGTCGTAGAGCTGCCGGCAGAGCCCTGATTGTATGACATTTTATATCCGTCCATCACAATTTGCGGCGATGACGGGTTCGGGGAGTTTGTTGTGGTTTTATATCCCCATGTGCGGAACGTCTGGAAGATAGTCTCGAGACCGTTGCCCGCTGCTTTTGTTTTTGCATCCTGCCAGTTGTTGTTAGTGCTGCTGAAGGCGATGCTTGTCTGTGTATTGTCCGGTTCGGGCACTATTGGTTCGTCCGGCTCGGATTGCGAGCAGGAGAATAGGAAAAGTCCCAACAGAGGAAATATTAGGATGCGATGTTTCTGCATGTCTTCTTGTTTTTTTTAAAGACGGGCGGGGGAGAAGCCCCCGTCCGACATATAAATGTGTCCGAGGCGTGTGAAAACACACCTCAGACACAATGTTTTTAGTCAGAATCCAAGGCGTGAGCCATGGAAAAAGAATTATTATTTGACAACGTTGACAACTTTGACAATCTTGTATGACTTTTTGGTTCCATTGTCGTATTCAACAGCGTAGTATGTTTCTTTAGCCGGGTCGGTGACAGTACCTGTCCACTTGAGTGCATTTACGTTGAGAGTGTAGCCTGGACCTGCCGGAACAGAAGTTACGGTAGTGGCAACATTTGCTGTTGTTTCTGTTACAACCATCGTCTTGCCTGCGTAGTCGGTAACAGTCCAAGTCTTGTCAGTAGCGTTGGGGGTTCCGTTCGCGAGAGCGTTGGCAACGCTTGCCTCGTTGATAGTCTGAGTGGCACCGGCTTCGAGAGTTACGGTGTACAATTTCTGAGGAGCTACGGTTTTTGCAGCGGTTTCGCCTGCAGCAGGAACATATACAGTTGCATAGATGTCGGTACCGTTAACATATTCGTTGCCGTTGGTAGTAACCTTGTTGTCCTTGTAGCCGTATGTAGTGATGCTGTTGTCAGAAACAGTGGTGATTGTTTCCTGGAGACCGTTTGCCTCGTCGTCAACAACAACGGCGTCGAAAGAAATGGCAGTCAAACCAGTGCTTGTGCCGCCGGTAGAACCGTTGGTGTTCTGAGAAATCTTGAAGATGTAAGTGTAGGCATATCCAGACTTCCATTCAGTGTATTCGGCAGGAACGGTTGCAGTGGCACCCTTCACGTTGATTGTCTCATTAGTACCGTCGACAGAAGTGAGCTTGTAGTCGATGCGCAGAGTGATGGCGCTTGCCGCACCTTCCGACGGAAGCACGTTCTGATAGCCGGCGCCGCAGTAAGAAGGTGTCGCAGCATTCTGGCTGAGGTATGTTGAGCCTGCATTAATCGTGCCTTCGGCCTGGTTGTTGTAGTTGACAGCGCCGAATCCTTTAGAATCCAATACGCCAGTCTCTCCTGCAGTTGTTGATGCAGTGAATTTTACGTGAGCCTTGTTGTAGTCTTTCTCAGCAGCGTGGTCGGTACCTGTTGTAGGGAAGTACACTGTCAATGTTCCGGAGTTGTTGAATTTTCCGATGAGTGAGCCTTCCGGGTTGTCGGTTGTGGTGCTTGTTGGGTCGGTATAGAACTTCACGTCGCTGATCACATAACCTGGAACAGTCTCGAAGAGAGCCATGCGCACCTTGCTGGCAAGGTGACGGAAGGACATTGATACAGAGGCATCGTTGTAGTTAGGCTCAGTAACGGTCTTCATGTCGGAAATGTAGCACTCGCTGAGAGTGTTTACGTTGCCGGTGAGAGTGTAGGCGGCAGTGGCGAGTTTGTCTTTGTCAACGTGTGTCGGAGTGGCGTATTCTGACGCCGCACCCTTACCCATTGAGAATGCGATGAAATCGTAGGATTTGCAAGAGTGGTCCCAATACTTGATGGTCTGCTGCGATGCTCCGCTCTGTGCGAGAGATGCGGCAGGTTTGGTGCCCTTTACTTTCATGTCCTGATTTACATACTCCCAACCAGCACGGTTTGACTCGGTCGAGTTCTTTGAATCTTTGTTGAAGTTCACATTGTAGTGGTCGAAAGCGTACGTTTCGTTGTTGGCTGCGTCTGTCTTGCTGCCTTTGAAACCGACAACTACAAAGTTGTTTTCGAGGAGGCCTGCTGCAGTGGCGCCGGTCTCCGTGGCGCGTGTGATTTTGCCTGTGTCGCCACCGAAGTTGATTGCGGAGGTGGCTCCATTTTGCTCATTTCCCTGAATTTCTCCCAAGAAATCGTCGCTTGAGCAGCTGGCGAGAGCCAATGCCGAAGCGGCTGCGATAAAAAATTTGTTCATAAATTAAAAAATTAAAATAGTTCGTATTGTTTATTATATATTAAATTTATTGTTGATTACATGTCGAATATCCATTCTTTCTCTTCGTAGTCCTCCACCACAGCATCGAAGCCGGAGCCTCCCGACCGGTTGGGGACAGGCACCTTGTCCATGTCGAGCTCCACCGTGATTACCCCTCCCCGAAACAGCCGTCGCGCCTGGTCGGTGACGTCAAACACGAACGTGGAGTCTTTGCCGTTGTAGAACTGCATTTTCACGTCAATATAGTGGCGGTTGTTAAGGTCGGCATCCCTCACTTTCTGCAGCGATTCCAGATATGCTCGCGCGTCAAGCTTGCTCGGGTTTAGTTTCGGGATGCCGAAAGTAAGCACCTTTCCGCCTATTACGTCGACCTTGTCGCCGTTCTTGTCGGCAACGTCCTGCTTCATCCGCATGAAGAAGTTCACGGTGATGGCGTCAGCCCCCGTCACGCCTGTGTTGAGGTTTACGGAGCGAGCCATGCCGCTTAGATTGGCGTTCCCCTCTACGGCTGTCACCTTTCTGCCGTTGTGGTCGTTGTTGCGCAGAATCACTTGTACCAAATAGATGTAGGTCACTGGCTGCAGCTCCATCTCGAGCTGCCGTACCCAGCAGTTGCGGTTCTCGTCGAACGTGAATCCGTCCAGATTCTTGTTTATCTCAATTCCTCTATGATATCCGGCAAACAGCTCCTCCGGCTGATAGAAGGAGCGCGTGAACTGCGGCGAGTTGTAGAGCGCCGGGTATATTGTCTGTCCGGTGTAAGCTGTGACGTGGTCGTAGGTGGTGTTTTCGTCGATACGCACACTCTGTACCCCGTCGGGAGTGTTGATGTTGTTCCAGGCAAGAATGTCCCAAAAACCGAAATCGTATTTGGCTTGGAGGTGGTTGCCGACGATTGAGTGCCTGTAAGGGGCATTGTGGACACCGAACTGGACGTTGCCGGTGAAATAGCGGCGCACCTCGAAGGCGTCAGGCTCTGTGTAGCCGATAGTGCCAAACATTTCCTCGTCGGTGTTGTCCCATCCGTAGATCCACTCCGCTTGCCAGTCGTATTCGGTGTCGTACTTGAAAATGTAGTTCCATATCACTTTCAAGTCGAGGTCGACGGTCGGTATCTCCATATCGATGTCGGCGCCGCCCTGGTGGAGATGGAGCTTAGGCTCGCGCACGCATCCCGTTGCGACAAGGCATAACAATGCAAAACACATGACGGCAGCCTTGTTGCAGGCTTTGCGGCTTGCATCAAGGATGATTCGTGATATGAGTTTTGTTATATTGCGCATTGTTGCTATGTTTTGTCTAATAGTTGATTGTCGTTTCTCGGTTTCTGAAACTTACGCCTTTTTTGTTGTTGCGTCTGTAGAGCAGGTCGTAGCTGAGCGTTATCTCCACTCTGGTAGGACCAAGCCACGAGAAGCGGTGCTGCCTCTTTTGGAAATCCTTGGCATCGCCGTACCACTTGTAGTAATATTGCTCTTTGTCGGTGTCGGGGTCTACTGGGCATTTCCACTGATAGGGGTCGTAGTTGGTGCTGAGATATCCAGCCTGCAGTCCGAACTCCAGCCGCCAATGTCCGGAGCGACCTAACGGGACGACATAGCCTATACCCAAACCAGCGCCCCAGCCTTCGCCTTCCCATCCGCGTTTCTCATCGAAGCAGATGTTGTATAGGTATGCGTGCGCGTATAGACTGAGGTATAAACCTCTGAAAGCCGCGCCTTCTCCCGGTTTGCGTTTGCGGATGTCGCCGCTGCGCAGATAGTAGCGGGTGTGCAGCTGATAGTTTCTGACTTGAAAATATTTATGCTCATCATAGTGCTGCCACCACGGGCAGTCGAAACTTGCACCGTAGGTGAAATGACCATGAAGCGGATAATATTCCAACGCAACGTTTGGAATAGGGCAGAAGCGGTCGTAGCCCGGCATGTAGGCAAAGTCAAACAGCACGTTTGTCTTCACGCTCAGCACCTCGCGACGCGGCAAAGCCGAGGCGGGTGTCGTCGCTGGGATGATGTATGCCGGTGTGATGTCGGCATTTTGGATGCGCAGATGGCAGTCGGCTACAGTTGCCGGAATGGTTGCTGCTATAGGTCGTGAAGCCAGGTCGTTGCTGTCGATGTTGGCAAGCCTTTTGTCAACGACAATGATTCTCACTGCGCGCAGTTTCGGGAAATATTCTTTCAGCAGGTAGCGCCATAGCTTGCCGCCGTCGTGCTGCTTCATAGCCGCCTTAAGACGTTGGGTGTCGTCGGCGTAGAGTGTGATTAAGGAGTCGACATCATGGAATTTGGCGTCGTGTTTCAGCATCATCATGGTGTAGAGCAGGTCGTAGTCCTCAGCCACAACGTCGTATTGGATGTGGTCGGTGCCGATGCCGTAGCTTCGAAGCAGAGCGTCGACCGATGCGCGACGTTGGTTTGCCAAACGACGGTTGTTGTCGTATGGACCTTCTGGAGAAGCGGCGGCACGTCCGAAAACAATACCCCTATCTCCCAGCCTTTGAAGCTCTGGGATAAGCACATCAGTAATCCATTTCCTATCTTGGTCGCTGATGTTGATTCTATTTACAACAAATTTTATTGGGCGCGAATTTTGGATAAAGATGCTGTCGGCGGTTATTCCTTCAGCAGCCATATCCATTGCTAAACCAATAATTAGTGTAATTATCAGTCTGATATATCTCATTCTTTTTTACCTGTTCCTATGCCACAAACACTGATTGAAGTTGGAAAGTATGGTGTCGTGACAGACCTATATTAATTGTTAGTGTGCTGATTAAAATCTAACCTGCTTTTAATAGCGGATGCAAATTTACAAAGAATACAAATACGGGGGGGGGGGAATTTAAATATTTTTTTGTTGTTGATGCTGTTATTTTATGTTAACGAAGCTTTGGCTTGGAGATATTCGGCGAAGATGCGGGCTGCGCTCTCCACCTTGGCAGCGCAAGGACGCGACTTGTAGTATTCGGCTGTGCGAGGCGATGCCTCGTAGGTCGACACTGCTTTGTCGTGGCCTTTCAGTCCGAGGATTTCGGCGCAGATGAGCGAGCCGTTTTGCTCGCGCGATTTCTCAAGAAGTTGTTGTACAACCTTGTAGCAAGCCGATTTGCCTTCGCGGTCGGCACCGTCGGTCTGACCGCAGTCGAGTCCCGCAAGCGACACGATGCCCGACACGGCGCCGCACATCATGCGAAGCCTCCCAACGCCGCCGCCGAAACCTGCGGCAATGCGTTTTGCGAGGTCGTCGCTGAGTCCGTAGATGTCGGCGAAAGCCGCCACCACTGATTGGCAGCAGCCATAGCCTTGCATAAAATTGTCGACAGCGCGCTGCACGCGCTCTTCAAGTTCCGGTGATAAGGTAGTATAGTCCATAGTTATGAAAACAGTTCCATTTGCTCTGGAATGTTGGGGTTCGCGTGACTCTTTTCCGGTTCTTTATGATTCTCTATTTCGGGTTCTTCAGGCTCTTCGGCAACGATTGGAATTGCGTTTGTCGGCGGTGTGGGCATCAGCCAGTCGGAATATTCGGTTGTGTAGTCGATGGCAGATATTCCCGACAGCGGAGCCGCATGGTGTTGAGCCTTTTTCTTGGCTTTCTTTTCTGCCTTTTGGATTGAAATCTCGTTTTTTGCTGATTCCAGCTCGTCTTTCAGCGCCACAATCTGTTGGCGGAACTCCTGCTCCTTGTCGGCATAGTGCTTTTTGTTGCGTTCCAATTCCTTTTTCAACTGCTCGTAGACAGAAGAAATCTCGTCTTTCGTGCTGTTGAGGTCGTCGATTTGCAATTGTTTTTGCGACAGCTCATTGTTGAGTTTCTCCACGGTGTCTTCGAGCTTGGCGCGAGTGTCTTCGATTTCAGCCATCTTTGCGGTGTCGCCGGTCTCGTTAAGTTTCTCGTGCAAGGCATAGAGCTCGTCGTTCTGGCTTTGGATTGTGGACCGCATGCTTGCCAACTCATTGTTGCGCACAGCAAGTTCGTTTTGGAGCTTTTCCAGTTCCTCGCTGCTTGCCGCTGGGGCATTTTTCAGCGCTAACTTTTCATCTTCGGCTTCGGCGAGTTTGCGTTTTGTCTCTTCCAGCTCTAAGGTGGCCTGCGAGAGAGCCGTAATGCGTGCCGTCAGCGCTTCTGCTTCGGTTTTGGCGTTGCTTTTTATGGTCTCGAGTTCGGCGTTTAGACGCTCGATTTCCGCCTCCTTCTCGTTTGCGTTGTCGGGTTGTGATGACAATTCGGCAATGCGCGCCTCCTTCTTCGCCACGTCTGCTTTGGCGGCAAGGATTTGAGCCGCCGAGTCGGTGGCCTTGCGTTCGGCGTCGGCTTTGATTTCGGCAATTTCGTTTTGCAGATTCTCGTTTGCCGCGCGCAAGTCATCGTTGTCCTGTCGCAATGCCTGCAGCGCCTCATCGTTGACAGCCGCCACTTTGATTTTGTTCATCAGACTTTTGCATTCCAGCTGATACTGCTCGCGTTCAGCCTCCGCTGAGGCAGCGCGGTTTTCCAATGTCGATATGCGGTCGTTGAGCGTGGTTTTCTGCCTGTCAAGGCTTAGAATGCGGTTTCGCAGCTCTTCGTTTTTCGTCTTGTATTCGTTCATCTGCTTTGAAGCCTCCGACGATTTGTTGGCAAGGTCCATACGGTCTTTTTGCCATTGCTGGCGAGCGGCTTCCTCCGCCTCCTGCTTGATTTGCTGCAGGAAGTCGGTGAGCGTTGATCCGATGAGGCTTCTCACGTAGTTGGCTTGCGCGTCTTTGTCGATGCATTCGCGCACGTATTCCGGCAATGACGTGTTGAGCACAGAGGTTACCTTGTCGACTACTTCATCGCTTATGGCGTCTTCAACATCCTTCTGTGAGATTTTTGCCACTTCCGGAACAGGCGGTGGCAATGGCTTTTCGTTCTCTTTTTTGAACGGGTTGATGTAAGACGGCGAGCTTGTCTGCGATGAGTTCTCGTTGCCCATATCTTCTTTGTCGGGAAAACCCAACATTGCTTTTAGATTGTTTATGATTGACATATATTCAGTTATCTTCTGTTGTTGGTTTTACAATGATTCCTAATCCCGTCTTGCCGTTTATTCCGATTTGCAGCGGTCGGCTGAAACGCACGGAACGCAAATGGTCGGACTCGTAGACGGCAGGCATGCTGTCGAGATATTCAATGTCGCAGATGTCGCCGTTCTTGTCGTTTATGGTGAAATACCCGACGCCGAACGATGTGAGATTCTGAAAGAAATGCGTGCCCTGGCTTGGCTCTATGCGGTATCCCGGCAGTGCCGTTTCTGCAATCACGCGTGCGGCTGAGATGTGCGCCCATTTCACGGGGATTCCCAATGCGGGGTCGCTTGAGCCCCATCGTCCGGGACCTATCAGAATATATCCCTTGTCGGTTTCTACGTATGACTTGTTGAGCTTTTCTATCTCGCGTGCCACCATAGGGTTGTTGAACGAGGAGAAGTTCTGCGTCTTGACATACACCACGTCGGTGACACCGTCCATCATGCCGTGTCCGAGAGCGCTGGATGTCTTCATGATCAGCTGGCTGTCGGATGTATGCATGATTTTCTCATCGAGCATTTCTTTGCGGTCGACAATTGGACGTATCTGCAACCAATATACGTTGCCTTTTGTCTCTCCGTGCTTGTCGATGCATCCGGCAAATTCGATTTCCACCGGACGACGCATCTCTTTTTCTCCTTCGGAAAGCATGAAATCTACAATCTCAGCAAGCGGGAATGCTTTGTGTTGCAGCACGTTGGCGAATGTAACCACGCGGCGTCCGTTGCCGTACTCGCTGTCGCGAATCACTTGGTCGTAGGGGTCGAAAGTCGACACCATATAGCGCAATGAGCCATTTTTTGCCGCGTCCTGCACACGTATTTTCTTTATGTTGAACCCGTCGTCGACCTTGAATCCGCCTTCAACATCTTTAAGGTCGAGGGCGTAGAGTTGGGTCTGTGTGTCGCGTAGGGCAAGGTCGAGAGTGCTTGTTTGCAGCACTTTGTCGGGATGTCTTGGCGAAAAACGCAGTGCCAGACCTCCATCAACGATGTATTTACCGAGTCCTACGGCAATTTCTGCCACTCCGTCCTCGGGCATCTCGTCGTTGATGGGGTAATAGTTGAGCGAGCGGCCCACTCCTGCAAACGATGGGTAGTAGTATCCGTCGTGCTCCGCGCCAGCCACCTCTTGTATGATTATAGCCATCTTTTCTTGGTCGATAAGATTGCTTGTGGCGGTCATGTATGCTTTGCTGTCGGCATAGAACACTGACGCATAGACGCTTTTTATGGCGTCGCCGAGCAGATGCAGCATCTCCTCCTTGTTGTCGAGACGCGGCACCATATATGTGGAGTATATGCCGGCGAAGGGCTGATAATGCGAGTCTTCAAGAAGGCTTGAGCTGCGTATCGCCAACGGCTTGTCGATAACCTCAAACAAGGCAAGAAAGTCGTCTTTAAGCTGCGACGGCAGTTTTGCGTTTATGAAACAGCGCAGAATCTCCTCGTCGGGGGCGTCAGACAGGGCGATGGGATATAGGTTGTTTTCTTCCATGAATTGGTCGAAAATGTCGGTGCAGAGCACCACCGTTCGCGGAATTGATACTGTGACACCGTCAAAATTGTCGCATATCGGATATTTCTTTATGATAGAGTCGATGAAAGCCAGGCCGCGTCCCTTGCCGCCAAGTGAGCCTTGGCCGATGCGGGCGAAATTGGAGTAGTAGTCGAAGCGGTTTTTCTTGAAAATGGCAACGACTCCTTTGTTCTTCATCCTGCGGTATTTCACAATCAGGTTGAAGAAAAATTTCTTTACCTCTGCCGCCTCGCTGATTTCGCGGAAACGATGGGCTTGAATGATTTCGGCGATGGGAAACATCGCGCGCGAATACAGCCACCGCGAGATGTCGTTGCGTGAGGCGTGGTACAACAGCGACTCGTCTGGAATCTTGAATAGGTTGTCCTGAAACTCTTTCAGATCGGTTATGCGCATCACGTCCTCTCCGGTCTCGGGGTTGCGTATCACGAAATCACCGAAACCGAAATTGTCGGTGATGATGCGCCCAAGGTCGACAGGAAACTTCTTGGAATTCTTGTCGAGAAACGAGATGCCCATTTCTTTGGCGTAGACTGCATTCTCGGTCTCTGACGATTCCATAATGATGGGGACATAGGGGTCGATTTCCTTTATCTCTTTGGCAAGGCGGATGCCGGCGTGCTTGTCCTTCTCTCCGTCTCTGCTGAACGACACGTCGGTGATTACGCCGAGAATTTCGTTCTTGTACTTGTTGTACAAAGTCATCGCCTCCTCGTATGTGCGTGCCAAAATGACTTTTGGGCGTCCGCGCATACGGAGCATCTGCTCGTGCTCATTGAGCGCTTCGGTTGAGAAAATTAGCGATTGCTTCAGCAGAAACTTGTATAGGTGGGGCAACACTGATGAGTAGAAGCGCACGGAGTCTTCCACAAGCAGTATGGTTTGGATGCCAACTTCAAGAATGTCGTTGTCGCTGTTCATCTTGTCTTCCATCAATTTGATGATGGCAAGAAGCAGGTCGACGTTGCCGAGCCAGCTGAACACATAGTCGACGCCGGAGAAGTCTTCGTTGGCAAGACGCCGCGACACTTCGCGTGAGAATGGAGTCAATACGATAAACGGAATGTCGGGATAGCTTGACTTGATGTTTTTGGCTTCGCGGAATGTGAGTCCGATGTCGTTGCCAGGCATCGCGATGATTAAATCGAACGACTTGCTTCTTAAAAGATCGTGGGCGTCCTCGTAGCTGCTTGCCTGTGCCACGCGAGGGGGAGAACTCAGATTGAGCGATGTGTACTCAAAATACAGCTGCTCTTCGATGCGTCCGTCTTCCTCCATCATGAAGGCGTCGTAGGGCGAGGCGATGAGAAGCACGTTGTAGATGCGGCGCTGCATCAAATCTTGAAAAGCAGTGTCGCGCAAGTAGAGTTGACTAAGTTTAGCCTCGTTCATTCGTTCTCGTTTTTCTATTCTTGTACAAATTTACGGAAATCTGACGTATTATAAGAATATTTTGCCATGAATGTTTATAAAAATATGTCTGCTCTTAAATATATAATAATGTGTGTAAATAATTGGGGCTTGTTTCTGTCGCAAAAGAAGGAAAACGGGGTGAAAAAAAGTTTCTGAAATAAGTGACGGAGAATCAATGTGTTGTGAAAAAAGTTGAAAAAAGGGGCAAAAAAAAGATGCTGAAAAGTTTGGCGGGAAAGATAAAAGGCAGTACCTTTGCAACCGCAAAAGCGAAACAGACCGGTGGCCGTGAAGCTTTGGCGTGATGCCGGAGGGCGTCGGACCGGCGCGGACGCGGGGTTCTGAAAAAGAAACTTGAAAAAAAGTTCGCGAAAAATTTGGCGGTTAAAAATAAAGGCAGTACCTTTGTAACCGCTTTCCGAAAAGGAAACGGCGCAGAGAACATTGAAATGATGCGATAAAGAGACAAGACGAAGGAAGAGGGCGGAAGC